>OIXA01000632.1_pt1 | contig 49918 bp, 38 predicted proteins | sample 1587721 | NCBI WGS metagenome assembly OIXA01 (sample SAMEA3888900, study PRJEB22519) | human gut metagenome | biome: human gut; feature: human-associated habitat; material: faeces | place: Denmark | collected 2013
ATCAGATGGTTACATTTGAAGAAATTATCAAAAATGACTTTTTCAAGTGGGCTCAATGACTAATTCCTGCCTTATCCGACGACTCGACCCGGACTTTTCCTTGAAACCTCAGCCCGGCTTGTCTTACTCTTGATTCAGAAAGTCGGAAACGAGCTTGTAAACTTCCTGTTCAGCCTTCTCCAGGTTGTCGTTCACCACGATGTGGTCGAACTGTGGAGCGAAGGTCAGCTCGTAGTTAGCCTTTGCCAGTCGCTGTTCGATAACTTCGGGAGCATCGGTGCCACGACCGTTCAGACGGCGGCGAAGCTCTTCTACCGATGGTGGCTGTACGAAGATGCTGAGGGCTCGTTCTCCATAGAACTTCTTGATGTTGACGCCTCCTTTCACGTCTACATCGAAGACTACAGAGTCGCCAGCCTCAAGCTGGTTTTCCACTTGCGATTTCAGCGTGCCGTAGAATCTGTCTTGGTACACTTCCTCGTATTCCAGGAATTCGTCGGCTTCTATCTTGGCTTTGAATTCCTCGGGTGTGAGGAAGAAGTATTCCACTCCGTTCTGTTCTGTTCCACGTGGTGCACGCGATGTGCAGCTGATGGAGAAAGCCAGTTTCAGTTCGGGGTGTTCCTTCATCAGCCAGTTTACGATGGTGCTTTTTCCGCTGCCCGATGGGGCGCTGAATATTAACAGTCCATTCTTCATTTTGCTTTGAATATTATACATTGAATTGAACTTTCGCAAGTATGTTCCACACGCCCTGAAAGGGCAGAAGCTCTTAGCCCAGGGCAGCGCCCTGGGTAATCAAGGACGCAAGTTTGTCGCCCTGTAAGGGCACAAGCCTCAAAAGAATCAGGCAATTTACAAAGCTTTTGCCCTTACAGGGCGCCTTGTTGACTGCCATTATACCCAGGGCGCTGCCCTGGGCTAAGAGCTTCTGCCCTTTCAGGGCGTGTGGAGCTTACATGCGAAACTTCAGCATTGAACTTTATGATGAGTAAAGCCGTTGAACTCTTCGTTCTTCACTTTATTACAGAGCATTGAGCACTTGTTCCTTGATCTGCTCCAGCTCGTCCTTCATCTTCACCACGATGTTCTGCATCTCAGCCTGGTTGCTCTTCGAGCCAGTGGTGTTGATTTCGCGTCCCATTTCCTGTGCGATGAAGCCCAGCTTCTTGCCCACGCCGTGTCCTTCCTCGTTCATTGTCTCGCGGAAGTACTTCAGGTGATTGCTGAGTCGCTGCTTCTCCTCGCTGATGTCGAGTTTCTCGATGTAGTAGATCAGTTCCTGCTCCAGTCTGTTCTTGTCGTATTCGACATTAGGAATCTGCTGCAGTCCGTTCACGATGTTGGTCTTGATCTTCTCTACGCGCGATTTCTCGTAAGGCTCTATGCTGGCGAGCAATGCCTGGATGTTGTCCACTTTCTCGGTGAACTTCTTCTGCAGGGCAGCTCCCTCCTGGCGGCGGAACTCGATGAGGTGGTTCACAGCCTCGTCGATGGCTTGCTGTGCAGCCTTCCATTCCTCGTCGGTCAGTTCTTCCACATCGGTCTTGGTCGTCACGTCGGGCAGGCGCAACAGCGTAGCATACCAGTCGGCAGGCTCAGGAATGCCTGTCTGTGCCGAAATCTTCTTGATTTGCTGGTAATAGTTCTCCACCAGTGCCATGTTGATGGGCGTGGCGTCAGCCACAACGTCCTTTTCTATCCAGATAGAGAAATCAATCTTGCCTCTTTCCAGATTCTTGGCGATGAACTGACGTATCTCCATTTCCTTCTCTCTATACAGAGGAGCAATACGTGTGGAGAGGTCGAGAGCCTTGCTGTTCAGCGACTTAACCTCTACGTTGATCTTCTTTTCTTTGTAGGCTACGGTAGCTTTTCCGAAGCCTGTCATTGACTGTATCATATATTCTTCACGTTAAATTTCTGCAAAAGTACAAAAAAATGCGAGAAAAAGCGTAAATTTGCACCTTATTTAAGAATATATTTATTTTTATGTCTTGTATTTTAAGTATTGAGACGAGTACCGACGTGTGCTCGGTGGCAGTTAGTGATAATGGAGCCGTGATTTTCAACAAGGAAGATCACAGCGGTCCCAACCATGCAGTTAAGTTGGGCCTGTTCGTCGATGAGGCTATCAGTTACATTGATTCCCGCAATATTCCGCTCGAGGCTGTGGCAGTAAGTTGCGGTCCTGGTTCTTATACGGGTCTTCGCATAGGAGTGAGTATGGCCAAGGGCCTTTGCTATGGTCGTGGCGCAAAGCTCATCGCCGTGCCTACACTCGAGTTGCTGGCTGTGCCCGTGCTCCTTGGCGAGCATCCTGCCGAGGAAGATGCGCTCGTTGTGCCTATGCTCGACGCCCGCCGAATGGAAGTGTATGCGCAGGTCTTCGACCGTGCCCTCCGCGAGGTGCGCCCTATACAGGCCGACATTGTGGACGCAGAAACCTACAAGGAGTATCTCGACCGTGGTGCTGTCTATTTCTTCGGAAACGGAGCAGCCAAGTGTATGGAAGTCATCAATCATCCCAACGCCCATCTCGTGAAGAACATCGAGCCGCTGGCAAAGAATATGGCGCCATTGGCCGAGAAGCGCTTCGTGGAAGGCAAGTTTGAGGATGTGGCTTACTTCGTGCCTTTCTATCTGAAGGACTTCGTGGCCAAGATGCCTAAGAAACTTATTTGATATTTACACCTATTATTATATATATTAATGAATATAGACGGATTAGACTATAACACCCAGCGGGAGCAGATCGTGCTGCCTGAGTATGGACGAGAGATACAGCAGATGGTTGACTATGCAGTCGGCCTGCCCGACCGTGAGGAGCGTCAGCGATGCGCCAGGGCCATCATTGCCATCATGGACCGAATGTTCCCCGAGAGCAAGAATGTGGAGGGACATGAGCGCAAGCTCTGGGATCAGCTCGCCATCATGAGCCGTTTCCAGCTCGACATCGACTATCCTTTCGATGTGACAAGTGCCTCGCAGATAGCCCAGAAGCCCGAGCCCATGCCTTATCCGATGAAGAAGATTCCCGTGCGCCACTATGGTGCCATGCTTTTCGAGGCTTTCGAGATACTGAAGACCATGGAGCCTGGCAGGGAGCGCGACGAACTGGTGAAACTCACTGCCAACCAGATGCATCGCAACCTGATGCAGTGGAGCCATGGTTCGAGCGACGGCGAGAAGGTGGCTTCCGACCTGGCCCGCTTTACCGACGGAAAGATTCAGCTCGACTTGGACACTTTCAAGTTCGAGAGATTTGTAGACCGTGAGCAGTTGCAAGGACGCAATGGCAAGAAAAAGAACAAGTAACTTATATTCTCCTTATCATTCATAACCCCCAAAGAATAGTCTATGGAGTCATTTATCATAGAAGGCGGTCATCCGCTCACAGGAACCATCATTCCGCAGGGCGCCAAGAACGAGGCACTCGAAGTGATTTGCACTACTATCCTTACCGACGAGCCTGTGCGCATCAAGAATGTGCCAGACATCCTCGACGTGAACAACCTCATCAAGTTGCTCAGGGAGATAGGCGTGAAGGTAACTCAGAACAGTCGCAACGACTATACATTCCAGAGCGACGAGCTGAAGCTCGACTATCTCGACAGCCTGGAGTTTGTGGCTAAGTGCTCCTCGCTGCGTGGAAGCGTGCTGATGATTGGTCCGCTGTTGGGACGCTGTGGCAAGGCAACCATCGCCAAGCCGGGTGGCGACAAGATAGGCCGCCGTCGTCTCGACACCCACTTCCTGGGATTCAAGTATCTGGGTGCCAAGTTCGTGCACGACGACGAGCGCAATGTCTATCAGATAGAAGCCAGGAAACTGAAGGGCTGCTATATGTTGCTCGATGAGGCTTCGGTTACGGGTACTGCCAACATCATCATGGCTTCGGTGCTTGCCGAGGGAACCACCACCATCTATAATGCAGCCTGCGAGCCTTATATCCAGCAGCTCTGCCATCTGCTCAACGCCATGGGCGCTCAGATCAGCGGCATAGGCAGCAACCTTCTTACTGTCGTGGGCGTGAAGTCGCTTCACGGAGCCGAGCATCGCATCCTGCCCGATATGATCGAGGTGGGCTCGTTCATCGGTATGGCTGCCATGTGTGGAGCCGGTGTACGCATCAAGGACGTGTCGGTCCGCAACCTGGGAATCATTCCCGAGGCTTTCCGCCGACTGGGTGTGAAGATAAAGATTGAGGGCGACGACCTCTTTATTCCTGAACAGAAGCACTATGTCATAGATTCCTTTATCGATGGAACCATCATGACGCTTGCCGATGCCCCATGGCCAGGACTTACCCCCGACCTCCTGTCGGTTCTCCTCGTTGTGGCGACACAGGCACGTGGCAGCGTGCTCTTCCATCAGAAGATGTTCGAGAGCCGACTGTTCTTCGTCGACAAGCTCATCGATATGGGTGCACAGATTATTCTCTGCGACCCGCACCGTGCTGTGGTGGTGGGCCACGACCATAAGATCCGACTCCGTGCCGGCAGAATGACAAGTCCTGATATCCGTGCCGGTATTGCCCTGCTCATTGCAGCGATGAGTGCCAACGGTACAAGCCGCATTGAGAATATCGCACAGATCGACCGTGGCTACGAGGACATAGAGTTCCGACTCAATCAGCTCGGAGCCAAGATTACGCGTGTCACGGATTGAGTAAGTGAAGAATGAAGAATTCAATGGCTTTACTGATCATGATTTTCTAAGATTCTATGCGATATGATAAGACGAGACGACGTTTATAAGATAGGCAAGTTGGGAAAGCCCCACGGCGTGAAGGGAGAAATCACCTTTGCCATTACCGACGATGTGTTCGACCGTGTGGATGCCGATTATCTCATTCTCGACATCGACGGCATCCTGGTGCCTTTCTATATAGAGGAATACCGGTTTAAGAACGACGAGAATGTGCTGGTGAAGTTCGAGGACATCGATACGCAGGAACAGGTGCGTGCCTATACGGGCTGCGAGGTGTTCTTTCCCCGTCATCTCTCCGACAGCGATGAGCAGAATATGTCGTGGGCAGAAATTATCGGCTTCCAGCTTGTTGATGCCACTACCGGTCTGGTGATAGGCACGATCGACCATGTGGACGACAGCACCATCAACTTGCTCTTCGAGATAACGACACCTGCGGGAAAGGAACTGCTGATTCCTGCCAGCAACGACTTCATTCACGAGGTGGATGCCGGGCAGCGTGTCATCAAGATGCAGTTGCCCGAGGGAATCCTCGAGTTGGATTGAATGGTGGCGAAAAGCTACAAAGCAGATATGTTATCCGTTAGCCTTGGCGAATAAACTTTCTGACTGGGCAGAAGATTTTTCCCAGTTGGAAAAATAAAAAAGCCCTGTTGCGAAGGCTTGCAAATTAGAACAAGATAAAAGAAAATGAAGAAACAACAAATATGTATCCTTGGCTCCACGGGAAGCATCGGCACACAGGCGCTCGACGTGATAGAGCAGCACAGCGACTTGTATGAGGTGTACTGTCTTACAGCCAACAACCGTGTGAAGGAGCTGGCACAGCAGGCTCGCAAGTTCAAACCTGCTGCCGTGGTGATAGCCAACGAGGCACATTATGACGAGTTGAAAAACCTGTTGAGCGATGAGCCAGACATCAAAGTCTATGCCGGTGCTCAGGCGCTTTGCGACATCGTGGAGGCTGACCCTATCGACATGGTGCTTGCCTCTATGGTGGGCTTCTCAGGACTTGAGCCGACAATTCATGCCATCAAGGCCCGCAAGAAGATCTGTCTTGCCAACAAGGAAACCCTCGTCGTGGCTGGCGAACTGATATGCGGTTTGGCCCAGCAGTATCATGCGCCCATCCTGCCGGTCGACAGCGAGCACAGTGCCATCTTCCAGAGCCTGGTGGGCGAGGACGACAACGAGATAGACAAGATATTGCTCACCTGCTCGGGCGGACCTTTCCGCCATCACACCATGGAGCAGTTGGCTAAGGTAACTGCTGCCGATGCGCTCCGCCATCCTACATGGGACATGGGAGCCAAGATCACCATCGACTCGGCTTCGCTCATGAACAAGGGTTTCGAGGTGACTGAGGCCAAATGGCTCTTCGGCGTTCCTGCCGACAAGATAGAGGTGCTCATCCATCCGCAGAGTGTCGTGCACAGCGCAGTGCAGTTTGTCGATGGAGCCGTGAAGGCTCAGTTGGGTGTGCCCGATATGCGTCTGCCCATACAGTATGCCTTCTCCTTCCCCAAGCGCCTGCCATTGCAGGGCGACCGTCTCGACTTGTTCAAGACCAAGGACTTGCAGTTCTTTGAGCCCGACTACGAGAAGTTCAAATGTCTGCGCTTGGCTTTCGAAGCTATCAAGAAAGGTGGCAACATGTCGTGCATAGTCAATGCAGCCAATGAGGTGGTCAATGCCGGCTTCCGCCGTGGCGAGTGTGGATTCTTGCAGATGGGCGACATCATAGAGCAGGTAATGGCGAAAGCCACCTTCGACAGTCAGCCCGATCTCGACGTCTATCTGCAGACCGATGCCGAGGCCCGACGCATCGCTGCAGAACTGATGAAGAGTGCGTCATAATATAATGAAGGTGTGAGAGACGCTATATATATAAAAGGTGTGCACACTGTCAATCACGAATTATCAATAAAGTTTATCAATCATAATCATGGTGAACGGCGGGAGGAGCCTCACAAAAGTCTCAGTTTTCTGCCTTCACAGTTCAAAGTAAAACAATGGAAATATTCTTGATCAAGGCGCTTCAGCTCATGTTGGCGCTTTCCATATTGGTGTTGCTCCACGAGGGCGGTCACTTTTTCTTCTCCAAGCTCTTCGGAGTTAGGGTAGAGAAGTTCTATCTCTTCTTCGACCCTTGGTTCCATCTCTTCGAGTTCAAGCCCAAGAATTCGGACACTACCTACGGAATGGGTTGGTTGCCATTAGGCGGTTACTGCAAGATTTCGGGTATGATCGACGAGAGTTTCGATACCGAGCAGATGAAACAGCCCGAGCAACCCTGGGAGTTCCGCTCCAAGCCTGCCTGGCAGCGACTTCTCATCATGATAGGTGGTGTGCTGGTCAACTTCGTGCTGGCGCTCTTCATCTATTCGATGATTCTCTTCCACTGGGGCGACGAGTACGTGGCTACCAAGGACATGAAGCAGGGAATGGCGTTCAACAGCGAGGCCAAGGCTTTGGGTTTCCAGGATCATGACATCCTTGTAGGTACTGAGGAAGGAGCTTTCAAGACCTACGATGGCGACATGTTCCGTGCGCTCTCTACTGCCCACAGAGTCGACATTATCCGTAATGGCAAGCCTATGAGCCTGCAGTTGCCCGGCGACATCAACATGCTGGGCATGTTCAAGGCTACTCCCCGTTTTGTGGAAATCTATCAGCCTCTTCGTATCGACAGTGTGGCAAAGGGCACACCTGCCGCCAAGATAGGTCTTACTCCTGCCGATAAGATTCTGAGCATCAACGGTCAGAAGGTGGAGACTTTCAATGCCTTCACCAACGAGATGGGCCGCATCGACGACCAGCTGGCTGCTGCCACTACTGCCAAGGACAGCGCAGCCATCCTCAATGCCCAGTTGACGGTGCTGAAAGCCAATGGCGACACGCTTACCACATCTGTTCAGCTCGATGCCTCAGCGGGATACACCCGCATGGGATTCGTCAACTACAATATTGTACGCGACTATAAGGTGACTCACATCCGTTACGGATTCTTCGAGAGTTTCCCTGCCGGCATCAAGTATGGCTGGAATGTCTTGTCGGGCTATGTGGGCGACATGAAATACGTCTTCTCCAAGGAGGGAGCCAAGAGCCTGGGTGGCTTTGGTGCACTGGGAAGTCTCTTCCCACCCATGTGGGACTGGCACGCTTTCTGGTTGATGACAGCCTTCCTGAGCATCATCCTTGCCTTCATGAACATCCTGCCTATCCCTGCACTCGATGGCGGACACGTGTTCTTCCTCCTCTACGAGATGATAACAGGGCGCAAGCCTGGCGACAAGTTCCTTACTTATGCTGAGTATGCGGGCTTTACCATCCTCTTGCTCCTTCTCGTCGTTGCCAACCTCAACGATGTGTTGCGTCTCTTCGGCATCATTTAAGGAATATACTATAAATTAACTGAGTCCACTTTAAAAAGTATCCTTATGTTTTGATGGTACTTTTTTAAGTGGACTTAGTTCTTATAATAACCTGTTGCAAAGTTACTATAGGGTAAAGGAAAAGTCATCACGTACAACTATGCACTTTGCCCAATACGATGGGCAAGTTTACCCACAGCATTGGGCAAGTTTGCCCATCCTAATGGGCAAAGTTGCCCAACGCTGTGGGCAGATGTTAACAACGCCCTTTGTTGACTTTTCTTGATGGTAAGCTTGACTTTTCTGTATAAATGCTCATTAAATGGCACAAAAGTGTCTTGAGCAGGGCACTTTTGTGCTATAAGTAGGCATCTTACAAGAATCAGTATTCACACATGAAATAGCAGGAATTAGTATTTTTAAAATGGATTACGCAAAAACCCTTCACCCTTCATCTATTTGCGCGAAATGCCGATAAACACAGGGGGGGGGAGGGCGAAGGGTGCAAAATCACCCTTCATCACCCTTCATCTTTTTGCCGTTTTCAGATTTCGGTTGACTAATAAAGTTTGACTCATGCTTCTATTATGACCAATATTTGTCTTCTATTATGACCAAGTCAAGGCTTCTATGATGACCCAGCTAAGGCTTCTATGATGCTTGTTTTGAAGCAAAATCTCTTTCGTACAAGCCTTCTTCAACTTCAAGAGAAACTTATTTCTCTTCCATTATATCAGCTCTGGACTGAATCATAAATGCGGAGCCGCTTAGCCAATTTGGATGAAGGGATGAAGGGTGATGAAGAGTGAATTTGTACCATTCAGCCCCTGAAACCCCGATAAATACAGGGGATTCCAAGGGATAGATGAAGGGTGAAGGGTTTTTGCGTAATTCTATTTAAAAACCAACAGGTTGATAACAGGTGTCTTATCGCTTTGCGCTTTCAGACTTTTTACGACATTCCTCTATAAAAGTTATTCCTTCTGGCCACGGACGAAATGTTGCTTGATCGCTAAGCATAAAGACCCTTTTCTTATCTTTACTAATAAGCTCTTCATTTCTTAGATAACGACAGCCATATTTTCTTAAATATACTTTTTCATTTTTTAGATTGATATAGTATTCCACGATACCATCCTCGTAATACTTAAGCAAAGAATCATTGTGTTGATAACTACGAAAATATCCCTTTAATCTTACAAACTTAGGTTGTTTACCATTTATCGTGACATCTTGTAATTTTACCTGCCCTAATACCTTTAGCGGTAGAAGCAATAAAACTAAATACAAATATTTCATAATTTAATAATTGTTGAACTTTGTTGTCGCCTGCAAAGTTACAATAATTTGCGAATACTTTTTGTAGGTTAACTGTTAGATTTATGTTAATTGTGCACACTTTAAAAAGTCAGAACACAATCAATCTGAAGTCCAGAAGTTATAGAATTTAAAGAAGTTATCACTCCCTTCGGTCGTCGGTAAAAGTTATAGCCAATAGCCTTGGAGTGGGAATGTTTAGTGTACGAAAAAGCAGGAACTTCTATCGAGGAGCTCCTGCTTTTGTATTTATTGTATGAAAGTTTATTTTGCTATGTTATGCCGGGCAGTCTGTCGGATGATGACAGAATTATGAGTATCTGATAATCTGTCCAGGAGTAAGCTTCTTGTCCTTCTTGTAACCATTGAGGCGGCAAATCTTTTCTACGCTTACACCACGCTTCTCGGCGATAGAGTTGAGAGTCTCGCCGTACTTAACCTTGTGGTAAAGCTTCTCGCCACTTGCGCTGGCTTCGTATCTGCCCACAGAGCCTCCGTTGACTTGCTCGCGTGTGTAGCCACCGTTGCCCACTTTTCCACGAACCGAGTTGGCTGCAATGCCCTCGTGCTCGTATGTGTCGCGGTTGAAGTCATAGTAGTCGCCCACTACGTCCTGGTTGCGGAAGTCGAACATCAAGGCAGGGTTCAGGGCTACACCGCAAAGACGAGTCTCAAAGTGAAGGTGCGAACCTGTGCTTCGACCGGTATTTCCACCGAGTCCTATCACTTCGCCGGCTCTTACGTCCTGATTCTCTTCTACGAGTTGTGCAGAAAGGTGACCGTAGATAGTCTCCAGTCCGTTGTTGTGACGAATAACGATGTATTTGCCATATCCGCCTCTCTCATATCTTACGATACGTACTTTTCCTGAGAAGGCAGCACGTATGGTGTCGCCGATATATACTTTGATGTCCATACCCTTGTGGCTACGGCCAAATTGCGCACGATAACCGAAGTTGCTGGTTACCACGCGGCTCTGGGTAGGCATACAGAAATGACGAAGGTCTATACGGAAATGCTCAGGCAGCGATGTGGCTTTGTGAGCGTATTTATTGGAGAAATCTTCATAGAGCTCGCTGGCTGGGTTCTCACGCTCTTCCATCTGGCGATAATGAGAGATGGCTAAAGTGTCGAGTGACTTCATTCGATGATCTACCGGTGCCTGACGTGCCAGAAGGTCTTGAGCCTGAGTGGGCATGGTAGCGAGGGACAATAATACTCCTACAAAGATTTTACTTATCTTGCTTTTTAAACTCATAATTCTAAATTAATACTCTTTTAGGTTGGTCGTTTAGCATACAGAACAATAAGAATTCTGTACGGAAAATCGCAATGCAAAGTGCTCTAAGATGCGATTTTGTTATATAGACGTTGCAAATATAACAAAAATAATTCAAACAACCTAATGGATTAACATAAATTATTCGGTCTTTAACATGCTCGTTTTCACTCGGATAGCTTTCGAATGCAGTTTATATATAGGCGAATTGGCATAATTATTGCATGAAAAGTCGAAAGCAGAATTTAACATTTTTTCTGTTTCTCGTTTTTCCTTTTTTTTACTCTTGTTGGATATCTCTGTTCTTTTGTAATTTATCCATTTTTCAGATATCTGAGCAGAGCTACGGCAGGTGAATGTCCCATGAAGATGTACTTCTTTACCTCCGGACTTGTGAAATGGTTGCACTGTGTATAGGCTTTATAGAGTTCATCGAGATTGATGGTAAATTCCTTGCCCGAGCTTTCTCTTATACCGATGATCATCTTGGCGGTGACGTGCAGTCGGATGTATCTGATGCCTGTTACGCTTTCTATCTCTTTGATGCCTATGAGCTTTTCTCTCATTTCCTCCTTGGTCAGGTCGGGCCGTGACTCTGGCTCGCGAACCAGTGGTTTGCGACCACGCTTCTTGGGTGTGGAGACAGGCACAGTGGCTGGCGTGGTGGGCATGTCGGGGAAGAGGTTTCCTTCAGAAGTTTGTTCTTTTATTGCCATTTTTGCTTCTGTTTTACTTGATGTTGATAGCCTGTGTTGTTTGGTTGAGGGGGCTGCCGCTAACTGATGGCAGCCCAGTTGATGTTGGTTTTCTTCAGCTCTCTGAGCCTCGACCATAGTGGTGCGTACTGGGGAAGACTGCATTGCGGATCGGCCTCGATAACAGCTTGCGCCTCCTGTCTTGCCAGTTGCACAAGTTGACCATCGCGTGCTATGTTGGCTATCTTCAGGTCGAAGGCTATTCCGCTTTGCTGCGTTCCCTCCAGGTCGCCAGGGCCTCGAAGCTTCAGGTCGGCTTCAGCTATTCGGAATCCATCATTGGTGTCGCACATGATGTCGATTCGCTTTCTTGTATCCTCGCTCAACTTGTAGTTGGTTACCAGGATGCAGTAGCTTTGGTCGCTTCCTCGTCCTACTCGTCCTCTGAGCTGGTGTAGCTGAGAGAGTCCGAATCGCTGCGCATCCAGAATCACCATGACCGAGGCGTTGGGCACATTGACGCCTACCTCGATGACGGTTGTGGCAACGAGTATCTGGGTTTCTCCCTTCACAAACTTCTCCATCTCAGTTTCCTTCTCTGCAGGTTTCATCTTGCCGTGCACTTTGCTGAGGTTGTAGTCGGGGAAGGCTTCCTTGAGAGTCTCGAAGCCTTCTTCCAGGTTTTTCAGATCGCTCTTCTCGCTCTCTTTGATGAGCGGAAATACGATGTAGACCTGTCGCCCCATGTTGATCTGGCGTCTGATGCTCTGATAGAGAGAGGTCAGTTGGGTGTCGAACTTATGCAGCGTCTGTATGGGTTTTCTGCCAGGCGGCAGTTCGTCGATGACACTTACATCCAGGTCGCCGTATATAGTCATGGCAAGGGTGCGTGGTATAGGGGTTGCCGTCATGACCAATACATGCGGCGGATTCAGGCTCTTGCTCCATAGCTTGGCTCTTTGTGCCACACCGAAGCGATGCTGTTCGTCGATGACAGCCAGTCCTAAGTGTGCAAACTGTACGGTTTCTTCTATGATGGCATGAGTTCCCACCAATATCTGCACCTCTCCGCAAGCTAATGCGTCGAGTATGGCCTGTCGCTTTTTACCTTTTACGATGCCCGTCAGCAGTTCCACCCTGATGTCCATCCCCTTCAGAAACGCCCTGATGGTTTGCAGATGCTGTTCAGCCAAGATTTCGGTAGGAGCCATCATGCAGGCCTGGAATCCATTGTCGAGTGCTATGAGCATGGTCATCAGTGCCACGAGTGTCTTGCCCGATCCTACATCTCCCTGCAGAAGTCTGTTCATCTGTTTGCCGCTGCACATGTCGGCGCGTATCTCATGCATCACCCGCTTTTGTGCTCCGGTAAGACTGAAAGGCAGGTTGTTCGCGTAGAAACTGTTGAATATCTCTCCCACACGGTTGAACACATATCCCCGGTATTTGCGTCGCAGGTCGCTCGCGTACCTTAATATATTGAGTTGCACGTAGAACAGCTCCTCAAACTTCAGCCGCACCTGTGCCTTCTGCAGTTCCTGATGAGAGTGTGGATAATGTATGTTGCGGAAGGCCTCGTCGCGTGAGACAAGGTGCAGACGATGGGTGATAAAGTCGGGCAGGGTTTCTGGCAGGGCAGGAAGCTTCTCTATCAGCGCCTTGGCTATCTTCTCTATGGCGCGCGATGTAAGCCCCATCTTTTTCATCTTCTCGGTGGTGCCATAGTAGGGCTGCATGCCCATGTCGGAGAGTTGCAGCGACTGTGCGTCGTCGATATCGGGGTGAGCAAACTGGAAACGTCCGCCATAGAGCGTTGGCTTGCCGAAAACAATGTATTCGGTATCGGTCTTGTAAGTCTTGTAGATGTATTGTGCGCCGCGAAACCAAACTAAGTCAGCCACTCCGAATCCATCGGAGAAGTGGGCTACTACCCGTTTGTTGCGTTTCCCCATGTCGAATTCCTCGAAACTGAGGATCCTTCCCTTTATCTGTACAAAGGGCATTTCCGGTGTCAGCTCGCTGATGTGGAACACCTTGGTGCGGTCTACATATTTATAAGGATAGTATTCGAGCAAGTCACCATACGAGCAGATGCCGAGCTCCTTGCTCAGAATCTCTTTCTTCTTAGGACCTACGCCAGGCAGGTACATGATGTCTTGGTCTAAAATACTACTCATTTTTTTAAGTGAAGAGTGAAGAATTCCCTTGTTCTTATTCTGCTAATAGGGCTTCTGCCACCTTGATGTCGAAGGGGGTTGTAATCTTGATATTCTCGCGGTTGCCTTCCACCATTGCCACCTGGCATCCTAAGCTTTCCACCACTGATGCGTCGTCGGTAAACTGAGCCTTGTAACCCTGATTGAAGGCTTGCTTGGCAAGAGCAATGTCGAAAGTCTGAGGAGTCTGTACCACACGATAGTCGTCGCGCATCACGTTTTTGCCTCCTCCACGCTGGTCTATATAGCGCAGTGTGTCGGTCACAGCATATACGGGTATGGCGGCATATTCCTCGCGGGCTGTCTCGTAGCAGTCGTCTATGACTGAGGTTGATACGAATGGGCGCACACCGTCGTGTATTCCCACCACTCCGTCGGCATCATTGGGAATAAGCGCCAGTCCGTTCTTTGATGACTGGAAGCGGGTGTCGCCACCATTGGCTATCTGGTGTTTGATATCGAAATGATGCTCCTCGCAAAGCTGGTGCCAGTATTCCTGCTGGCTCTCGGGCAACACAAGGATGATGTTGATGTCGGGGTTGTATTCGTAGAAGCGCTCTATAGTGCGCATCAGTATGGGCTTGCCGGCTACAGGCAGAAACTGCTTGGGCGTCTCTGTTCCCATGCGCAGTCCTTTGCCTCCGGCAACAATGATTACGTAATCCATAATTTAAGTGAAGAGTTAAGAATTATTTGTTGCTCATCAGGTGTGTGTACCTCATGCCTTTCTGCAGTTCTGCCACAGCCTCGTCGCCTACGAAGTAGCTCAATATCTTGTAGGCATAGGGCAGGGTAGCAGCCGGACCTTCACCTGTTATCACGTTGCCGTCCTCCTCATACAGATGGCCAGTATACTCGGTATCGGCAGCAAAGTATTGTTCAAAACCAGGATAGCAGGTAGCCTTCTTGCCGTTGAGGATGCCCGTGCTTGCCAATACCATAGGGGCAGCACAGATGGCACCTATGCGCTTGCCGGCCTTGTGATGAGCGATGAGCGCCTGTCGCACGCCCTCGTGCTCGTTGAGATGAGTGCTGCCTGGCATTCCTCCTGGCAGCAAGAGCATGTCGGCATCGCCGAAGTCCTTCACGTCCTCAAAGCGCAGGTCGGCTTTCAGTGTTACGCCATGAGAAGTTTCTACCCATTCGCTGCCCGTAATGCTTACGGTCTTGATGTCTACACCACCTCTGCGAAGTATGTCTACCGGAGCCAAACCTTCGATTTCCTCGAAGCCATTGGCAAGAAATTCGTATACCTTTGCCATAATTTTATGTTCTTTTTGTCTGATTATTCGATTTATATTATTACCTTTGCAAAAGTAAGAATAATAATTGAAACAGCAAAATAAATGACACGACAACCATTGAAATTTGCGATATTTGGCAATGAGTACCAGGCCAGGAAGTCTACTTCGATAGAGAAGATCCTGGACTATTTAGCGCAGAAAGGCGCCGAAATCTATGTGGAGAATGCCTATTACGAGTTTCTCACCCGCAGTCAGCACATCGATGTGAAGGCGGCAGGAGTGTTCGAGGATTACAACTTCGATGTGGATTATGTCATCTCCATGGGAGGCGACGGCACCTTCCTCAAGGCTGCCAGCAGAGTGGGAGCCAAGGGAACACCCATCATCGGTGTCAATATGGGGCGACTGGGCTTCCTGGCTGATGTGTTGCCTGGCGAGGTGGAGGCAGCCTTGGACAGCTTGTATGCCGGTGAGTGCCAGATAGAGGAACATGCCGTCATTCAGGTAGAGGCTGAGGGAGGTGTCTTGGCAGGCAATCCTTTTGCCCTTAACGATATTGCCGTACTGAAGCGTGACGATGCGTCCATGATTTCTATTCGCACGCAGGTGGATGGAGAGTTTCTGGTTAACTACCAGGCTGACGGACTGATCGTGACCACTTCTACGGGCTCTACAGCCTACAACCTGTCGAATGGCGGACCTATCATCATTCCCCAGAGCAGCAGCCTGTGTCTCACGCCCGTGGCTCCTCATAGTTTAAATATTCGTCCCGTCGTCATTAATGATACGGCTGAGATAACACTCGATGTGGAGAGCCGTAGCCACAACTACCTTGTTGCCATCGACGGACGCAGTGAGCGAATGACTGAAGGCACCCGTCTCGTTATCCGCAAGGCTGCCCATACCATTAAAATAGTAAAACAGCGCAACCAGCGATACTTCTCCACTCTGAGAGAGAAGTTGATGTGGGGTGCCGATCAGAGAGGAAGATGAATTTAAGTGAAGAGTGAAGAACGAAGCGTGAAGAATTCAAATGAAGAGATGGATGAAGATAATCAAGGTTCCCAAGTTCAAGTATGATTCCAAGACCCTGCTCAAGTGGCTTTGGCGTTCCTGGCGTGGCAACCGTCTGCAGGCTATGCTCAATGCTGTTGTCGGTTTGCTGTCTGTTGCTGTCAGTTTAGGACAGGTGTGGGCGGTGAAGCATGCCATCGATGTGGCTTCGCATGCCGTGCAGGGCAATATCTATTGGGCTGTGGCATTGATGGGTGGACTGATATTATGCGATTTCGCACTCAACATCTCTGGCATCTGGATAAGAAACCTCCTGGGCATCAAGGCGCAGAACCGTATGCAGCAACGTATGCTCGACCGCATCCTTCGCTCGGAGTGGCAGGGCAGGGAGCGCCTTCATTCGGGTGATGTGCTCAACAGGCTTGAGGGGGATGTGTCGCAAGTGGTAGGCTTCCTTACCGAGACTATTCCAAGTACCTTAAGCGTCCTGGCGCTTTTCCTCAGCGCCTTCTTCTATCTCTTCTCCATGGATAAACTCTTGTCGGTAGTCATCGTCGTTATGATTCCTATCTTCCTGGCTTTCAGCAAGGTGTATATGGGCAAGATGCGATTCCTGACCCGTCAGGTGCGCGATACCGACAGTAAGGTTCAGAGTGTGCTGCAGGAAACCATCCAGCACCGCATGCTTATCAAGACCTTGGAGAGTAACAGTGTCATGGTGGAACGGTTGGAGAACACCCAGTGCGAGCTTCGCTCCAAAGTGGTGCGTAAGACCATATTCAGCGTGTTCAGCAACTTGGTTCTTAACTTTGGCTTTGCCTTGGGCTATCTGGTGGCATTCCTTTGGGCTGCAGTGCGCATGAGTGCAGGCTCGCTTACCTTTGGCGGCATGACTGCCTTTCTGCAGCTTGTCAACAAGATACAGGGTCCGGCACGCAACCTTGCCAAGCTGATTCCTGCCTTTGTGGGGGTGTTTACTGCTGCCGAACGACTCATGGAGTTGGAGGAAAATCCATTGGAGGAACAGGGTGAGCCAATAGAGATAGACTCGCCATGCGGCATTCGCCTTGAGGGAGTGAGTTATGCCTATAAGGAAGAGCAGTCTGAGGACGCTTCAGCTTCCGATACCCGCAATGTCATTCATCACCTCGATTTCGATTTCACACCAGGCAGCTGTACTGCTATCTTGGGTGAGACAGGTGCCGGCAAGACAACTCTTGTTCGCCTTATCCTGGCTCTGCTTCGTCCGCAGCAAGGTCAGCTCTCTATATATAATAAGGTGAAGAGTCAGACGCTCACTCCGCTTCATCGATGCAACTTTGTTTATGTGCCTCAGGGCAACACGCTGATGAGCGGAACTATCCGCGACAATCTGCGGTTGGGTAAGCTCGATGCTACTGATGAGGAGATGGTTGAGGCTCTGCATAAGAGTTGCGCCGACTTTGTGATGGAGTTGCCTGCAGGCTTGGATACTCTTTGCAGCGAACAGGGAGGTGGACTGAGTGAAGGACAGGCGCAGCGTATTGCTATAGCCCGAAGTCTGTTGCGCAATCGCAGCATCATGCTCTTGGATGAGGCTACGAGTGCCCTTGACCCAGAAACCGAGCGCCAGCTGTTGCAGAACATTCTGTCTTCTCACGACAAGACCATTATCTTCATTACCCATCGTCCTGCCGTGGTCGACTATTGCGACCAGGTGCTCAGAATAGAGCGCACTAACAATAGTTGAATATTTCCTCTTCAAGAGTGAGGGAGACATAACCGAATGTCTTCTATGCTCAGTCCTGTGGCTTGGGAAATAATTTCCAAAGGAATGTTCTGTGAAAGCAGGTTGCGGGCTATTGCTTTTTTCTCTTCAGCTCTTCCCTCAGCTCTTCCCTCAGCTCTTCCTTCAGCTCTTCCTTCAGCTCTTCCCTCAGCTCTTCCCTCAGCTCTTCCCTCAGCTCTTCCTTCAGCTCTTCCCTCAGCTCTTCCTTCAGCTCTTCCCTCAGCCAATCCTTCTAATTTAGCATTGCCGAGTACGTCATTCTGAATCATAATGGCATTGATATGCTCGTCGTATGCGTGACGTTCTGCATCCGACATCTCGTAATATTTTAGCTTCTCGCGAGCCTCTTGCAGACCTGGAGCTTTAGTGTCTGGAGAGATAACGCCATTCTTCAGATAGTTTACCCATTCTTCCAATGGTGATTTTGCCACTTTATTGAACTCGTTGACACGCACAAGGATATAGGTAGGGAAAATCTCAGAAGGTGATTTTCTTACGATATTGTTCTTTTCCTTGGCACTTATCACGAGCTGGTCTTTCGTGTGCAGACCTGTAAAATTGTTCTGCCCGATATAGATGTAGTCAGAACCTTTTCCGAGATCGAAGTACAAGATGCTGATAGAATACACCTTTTTCACCTCCTTATAGCTGTTGCCGAGGTTGATATGCTCAGTAATAGCTTTTGCTACTCCATAAAGAACTCGCTCTAAGTAGTACAGCTCACTTGTGTTTTGTATTTCCACAATGATAATTTCTCCCTTGCTGTTTCTGGCTTTTATATCAACGCGGTTGAACTTATCATCTTCTTTCTGCTGATTACTTTCACTTTCCAGTATTTCTATGATTTTTACTTCTTCATTCAGAAATACGGTAAGGAATCCTTCCAAAACGTCAAAATTAGCTTTCTGACGGAGTAATCTTTTGATTGCCCAGTCGAAACGGATGTATCTATCTCTCAGTTCTGCCATAATAAAACCTCCTTTTTGTTTAAATGATAATTGCCGAGTGCAGGATATCTTATGCAAAGATGGCACCAACGAGCGCATTGAAAACTTGTTTTCAGATTGCCGAGTGCAGGATATCTTATGCAAAGATAGCACCAACGAGCGCATTGAAAACTTGTTTTCAGATTGCCGAGTGCAGAATATCTTATGCAAAGATACATTTTTTCTCTTTTGCTTCCAAATGTTTTACCGAAAAAATGATATTTCTTCTTTCTCGGCTATTTTACTCTATACGCAAAACTGGCGACCCTCGCATAACGTGAGCCGCCAGTTGAATAGATGAATTATATGTTAGGTTTTTTTATTTACTTGAATCAAAATACTTGATGTAGAAGACTACTTGTCGTATTCTGATGTGACATCCTTAACTTTATAGTTTTTGCCTTCTTTGCTTGTTTCTATTTCGAAGTATGCCGTATTGGTGAGACCTGTTATATCAACAGTCTGTGGCTTATCTTCTCCATTGTTGAATATGACGTTAACCAGCTCAGATGCTTTGTCGATACTGAATTCCTTGTAGTACCAGATCTTTCCACCTATGGTCTTTGTTTCTGTCATCTTTTCACCAGGCCATTTAACAGATGCTTCTTTCTTCCATGAATAGCAGTATAATGGACTCCATTTTACAGCATCAGTGTTCACATAAACCATAAATGTATATGCCTTGAACTTCTCTATCTTATACTGATGTGTGGCAATATTTCTTACTTCGCCGTTGATGAGCAAGCCCACTTTCAAGGTGCATGAACCATTGATTGTGATTTGCTTGCCACTTTCTACCGTTGTACTCTTGACTGTTGGGTTAGAACCGTCCAAAGTATACACCAACTTTGCTCCTTCTGTTTGGCTGACAGCAGTAAGAGTTGTTTTGAATCCTTCTTCGTATGTGCCAGAGGGCATGCTTGTCCATGTAGTTTCCGCATCGTTAGAGAGGAAGTAAGAGAAGTGATGACCTTTGAAAATCTTGGTGTATCCTGTCTCGCCAGCATAGTTTGATGCTTCGTCACCTACGGCTACAAGGAGCTTGTGGTTGGAACCAGTCACCTCGTTGACATACAATGTCTTCTTGCATGTTTTGTTGACATAATTGCTCATGTTGGTGATGCCTGCCAATTTACGTGCAGCAATCATCTCCTTCAATTCTGGTTTGTATTCATTCCAGTGAATTTGGAAGATACAAGGCGTGCCCGGCATAGCAAGCAAATAAGCATTTGCTGCCAAGGTATCTTTGCGCAGAGGATCGTTCTGTGAATCGGCAGAGCGATACTGGGTATCATGATTTTCGACAAATGTCACCGCATAACGACGATAGCTTGCGTCGTGCATGAGATTGTTGCTGCTATAGAGCTTTGACCAGTCAGAAGAAGAACCGAGTTTTCCGTTTGTAGTTCCGTTGACGGCATCGCGTACATTATAGCGGAACTGGAAGTCGAAGGCGGCGCTCTTCTTGTTGGTTCTGTTAATCCAACTTTCTATTTTGTCGTTGCCGTCCCAGTATTCTCCTACAGAATACTCTACTCCTACAGCATCGTTGTAGTCGGCTACATGAATTCCGTCGAAGCCTTTCACCATATCATAGCGGAAACCAATATAACCTAAATCGTTCTTGAGGTAATCCACATAGGCTTTCATGATTTTTTGTACGTTTGCGCTCTTGTGATCCAGGTCGCGGCAGTCATCAAAGTCTGTTCCTTCATCGTTGTTGTTGCTGAGGTTTACACCTTCGGTTGCTGCTTGTGTTGCAGTTTTTCCTTGATCATCATTTTTGCAAATATCGGTTGACAGCATCTGATAGGTAACACCTTTGTATGTCTCTGCAGGGAAGGTAAACCATCCCTCTGTGTTGCGATGGTTGATGACCACATCTGCTATTGCACCGATACCGTTAGCTTTAAATTTGGTAATCAGGTTTCTGAGTTCTGTCTCTGTTCCAAAAGAAGAGTTCTGATTGAAATAATAATATGGCTTATAGCCCATTACCTGTACAGTTTCAGCACATTTTCCGCTTTGTGGAAGCCAAACAAGGTCGATATAGCCTTTCATATCATCGGCTTGGTTGGCTAATATTTTCCATTGTGAGTCGTTATAAGAATCCCATGAGAATCCTTGCAGCATAACACCTCCATAGTTGATTGGCCAACCTTGCGAAGTAAGACTTGGTCCTGGTTCTGGCTCTGGAGTTGGGGTAGGAGTAGGAGTAGGTGTTGGCTCTGGGTCGGGTACGATAGGGTCAGAACTATCTGAACAAGACACTAAAGACAGGGCCAATAGTGCAAAGAGAGTAGCATAAATTTTCTTCATATTCTTCTTGTTTTTTTGTTTTCGGTGGTAAAGTTATGATTTTCTTTTGTAGTGGCAATCTTTTCTTGACCTAAATCAAGCAAACGACTTGCGCAAACGTTTGCATTTTCTGTGAAAATGCATAGTTTCTGTCATGACCTCAGTTCAGAATCATGTTATTTCAGGAGGCGAAAAGCGATAAGCTTCTGTTATCAGCGTATTGCTTTTTTACTTAAGTTTCGTCCCCTCAGGGCGAGCCAACCGTACAGGTCGAAAGAATGCAGGTCATACAAAAAGGCGGTCTCTGAATAGAAACCGCCTTTAATTGTTATTTTTAGAGAGATATTACTTCTTTGTCATCACACACTTTGCTGTTCCTTCTGCCCAATTAACCTTAAGTTTAATGTCGTAAGTACCAGCTTCATTTATTGCGATGTTATCTCCATCATGAACCAAGGCATCAAGTGGACCACCCCAGTTGAGATTCCAATCATTTGTGTGACAGAACTTCATTTCGCCATCACTCAATGTGATGTCCTTAAGTTCCCAGCAGCGCTCTTTCGGATTGTATGTCATATCCTTTTTCTGATGATGCTGCCCTCGTTTGGGCTTGTCGAAGCCGATGGTCATAGCGTTGGCAAGATAAATCACAAAACCTTCACAGTAGGCTTTGTCTAATTGACTCATTCTGACAAACTCTCCCCCATATATAATAAGGTGTAGCATGGTGTTACGGATTGTGGCAGCATTGCTTCCACTTTGTCCTTGCGCTTTTTTCCTCTCAGCATACGTCAGCATCCAGTCTTTCAAAGCCATATCCCTGAGAGCTTTCTTTTTGATACCGACCATCCCGTTCATGTACTCTTTGATTCGCTCGCACTTGATAAGTGTTGCAATTTGCAATGCATTGTTGTTTCTCTCTTTTGCAATTTTGTCTTTGCCCTTCTTGTCATCAATGAGAAACAAACCATCCAATTTCTCATAAACATACCCTTTGCTGTGAGAACCGGCAATATATCTTCTAAGATAAAGTGCCTTGTTCCCATTCCTGAGGGGTTTTGCCCATATCTTAATGGGTTCTTTAGCTTTTTCCATAATTCTTTAATTCATTGTTAATATTTCATTTGTAACTACTCTCTGCTTACTCTTATACTATATAAATGTTTTGTTTAAGCTACAAAAAGTTCCGTTCCGTGACACGGAACGTACATTCCGTAGTTCGGAACCGCCATTCCGTGATTTGGAACGGCCGTTCCGTGTCACGGAATATAGATTTATCCGCAAGAGACAGAACAAATTCATAACTAACCGAAAATAATATGACCTATACGGTTGAAATTACCCAGCACACCCTGAGCCAACGGTCACCTGCGCGTAGCGGAATTGAAAATAGCTGGCCGAAGGGTAAAGCAAAGGTAAAGGGCGAAAGTTCATAGAAGCAGCACGCCCTGAACCAACGGTTACCGGCCGAAAGCATAGGTAAAGGACAGAAGCTCATAGAAGCAGCACGCCCTGAAAGGGCAGAAGCTCTTAGCCCAGGGCAACGCCCTGGGTAATTGCGGACACAAACCTGTCGCCCTGTAAGGGCAAAAGCTTCAAAGAACCGGGCAATATACAAAGCTGTTGCCCTTACAGGGCGCCTTGCTGATTGCTACTATACCCAGGGCGTTGCCCTGGGCTAAGAGCTTCTGCCCTTTCAGGGCTTGCTGCTTAATATGGGCTCCAGCTCCTTCAGGGCGTATTTGAACCACTTTGCGGAATTAGAGTTACTTAGTGATGGTGAAAAAATAAATTAGTATGATTTGAGACCATGACCTTATTGAGATGGTGCATTTTTTACCCAATTCGTACCAAGTTATTTTTTCCCGTCCACTATAGTACCTAAAGATGTACCTAAGGCAAATATCGTGCAAACGTTTGCACAACAAGAATGCTGTTTTTAACTCTAAAAAAAGTACAAGTAAGCGCAAAAGGAGTTACATTTGCATACAGAAAGTTAAAATGGTACAAAAAATGCCATTCCTACCTTATAATAATGTAGAGACCTAACGACCGACTGGATATTGAAAGTTAATAGCTAACAACACTAACTAAAAGCCAAAACTTATCCAGAACGCCACAAAAGGTTATAACTTTATTTTAAGTGCAGGATATAACTAAGCAAGATTATTCATATAAACTTAAAGATCAAACAAAATGATGAGATGAGCTATACCACCTTATAATATTTTTTAACCGCGCGGACTAATAACTAACGGCTAAAGGGAAATAAGCGTGGAATAAAAACCGACTAACAACAACATGCATATATTAACTAAAAATTAAACAGAATGATGAAGCAGGTAAAAATTAAATTGCCTCTTAGGATGTTGACCCTCGCAAGTGGTCTTCTCCTGACAGCAAGTTCCTTTGCGCAGTCAAATGCCATTAAGGGACAAGTGAAAGATGCTTCTGGTGAGCCTGTCATGGGTGCTACCATTACAGTCAACGGTAAGGCAGTAGGCATTACCGACATGGATGGTAACTTCTCTGTCGACGCAGCTCCCGGCACTAACCTTACTTTCACCTATTTGGGTATGACCCCAAAGACAGTACAAGCAAGCAAGAACATGATCATTATGCTGACAGACGACTCCAAGGCATTGAATGAGGTCGTTGTCATCGGTTATGGCCGTGCCAAGAAGAACGACTTGACCGGTGCTGTTACGGCTATTAAGCCAGACGACATGAACCATGGTCTTGTAACCAATGCTCAAGACATGATGAATGGTAAGATTGCTGGTGTTAATGTTATCTCTAATGGTGGTACTCCTGGTGGTGGTTCCACAATTCGTATTCGTGGTGGTGCGTCTCTGAGCGCTTCCAACGACCCATTGATCGTTATTGATGGTTTGGCAATGGACAATAATGGTGTGCAAGGTCTTTCCAACCCATTGTCTATGGTGAACCCTAACGATATCGAGAGCTTCACCGTATTGAAGGATGCTTCGGCAACAGCCATCTATGGTTCTCGTGCTTCTAATGGTGTCATCATCATTACTACCAAGAAGGGTTCTAAATCTGGTAAGATTCGCGTTTCATATAACGGAAATATGTCTATCAGCTCTGTTATCAAGAGACTTGACGTGATGGATGGTGACGAATATCGCAGCTTTATTGCCAATGTTTATGGCACCGACAGCGAGCAATACAGCAAGCTCGGTAATGCAAACACTGATTGGCAGAAAGAGATTTTCCGCGATGCTTTCAGCACAGACCACAACGTGTCTATGTCTGGAAATATTGCAGGACAGCCATTCCGTGCATCTTTAGGCGCTACTATCCAGAATGGTGTAATCAAGACTTCTACTTTCAGCCGTTTGACTGGTAGCTTGAGTTATGCTCCTTCATTCTTCGACAAGCACTTGAACGTCAATGCCAACTTGAAGGGTATGTGGGCAAAGAACCGCTATGCAGATGGTAGCGTTGTAGGCGATGCTCTGACATTCGACCCGACTCAGCCAGTTTATGCAGACGGTGCAGACTACATGACTTCATTTGGTGGTTACTTCCAATGGACAGGTAAGAATGAGTATGGTGACGCTTCATGGCCTTTGGCATACAACAACCTTGCACAAGCCAACCCTGTTTCTACTCTTGACTTACAGCAGAATCGCGCTATTTCACGCTCTTTGATTGGTAACTTGGAGTTGGACTATAAGTTCCATTTCTTGCCCGACTTGCGCATCCATATCAATGGTGGTATGGACTTGTCTAAGGGTAGACAGACCAACAATATCGACCCACGTTCTGCCAGCAACAACTATTATGGTTATCACGGACAGGATGTAACCGACAAATATAACTTGTCTTTCTCTTCTTATTTGCAGTATGCAAAGGAATTGGGTATCCACAACTTCGATATCATGGGTGGTTACGAGTGGCAACACTTCCATCGCAAGGGTACCAATATCGGTTGGGGTATGTATCCAGAAACCCATCCTAACAAGGCTGGTCAGAAGTACAACGAAGTAAATAACGAATGGGCTAACGAGTCTTATCTCGTTTCCTTCTTCGGTCGTCTGAACTATACATTGATGGATCGCTATATGTTGACAGCTACCTTCCGTGCCGATGGTTCTTCTAAGTTCAACAAAGACAATCGTTGGGGTTACTTCCCATCAGTAGCACTGGCATGGAAGCTCAACCAGGAGAACTTCCTCAAGGACGTTTCTTGGCTTTCTGACTTGAAACTTCGTGCAGGTTATGGTATCACAGGTCAGCAGGAAGGTGTTGGCGAGTACACATATTTCAAATCATATACAGTAAACCGTGAGCATGCCTTCTATCCAATCTTTGGTAGTGACGATACGGGTATCACATCACGTCCTAATGCTTACAACCTCGGTTTGACATGGGAGAAGACCACTACTTGGAATGCTGGTTTGGACTTTGGCGCCCTGAACGGCCGATTCAATGCAAGTGTTGACTTCTACTATCGCAAGACTAAGGACTTGCTGCAAAACGTGACTGTATCTGCAGGTACTAACTTCAAGAACTCAGTAATGACCAACGTAGGTGAACTTTCTAACACTGGTGTTGAGTTCTCTATGGGTGGCAAGGTTATCCAGAAGAAGGACTTCACATGGGATCTGCAGTACAACGTAACTTGGAATAAGAACAAGATTCTCTCTATGACAACAGGCGACCGTCCTGGCTATTACATCCCAGCAGGTGGTATCTCTCAAGGTACAGGTAACACCATCCAGGGACAGGCAGAAGGTCATCCAGCTTACTCATTCTTGGTTTACCAGCAGGTATACGACAAGGATGGAAAGCCTTTGGAGAATGTATTTGTAGACCGCAACGGTGATGGCATCATCAGCGACGCAGACCGCTACTACTATAAGAAGCCTGCAGCAGATGTCTTGATGGGTCTCTCTTCTAAGATGATCTACAAAGACTGGGATTTCAGCTTCTCACTCCGTGCAAGTTTGAACAATTATGTTTACAACGATGTCTACTCTAACAACTGTAATCAGGGTGAAGCTTCAATTTATGCACAGTCTGGCTTCTTCACCAACTTCGTAAAGAACCATCTTGGCATCGGCTTCAAGGGAGTAGGAAACTACTACATGTCTGACCTCTTCGTTCAGAATGCATCTTTCTTGAAGTGTGATAACATTACACTCGGCTACTCTTTCCGCGACTTGTGGGGCTACAACATCAGCGGTCGTGTATACGGAACAGTACAGAATGTGTTCACTATCACAAATTATAAAGGACTCGACCCAGAGGTATCTGGCGGTATAGACAACAATATCTATCCACGCCCATTTGTAGCTATGATTGGTTTGAGCCTCAACTTCTAAACATTAAAAATAGATAGTTATGAAACTAAATAAGAATATCAAGAATCTGCTTCCTATTGCAGCTTTCGCTCTTTCATTGACCGCAACGTCATGTGTCAGCGACTTGGACGTAGATCCTACAATTGATAAGAATACGGATATCACATTCAATCAGGATGCGAACTTCCGTAAGATTTATGCCAACATGGCTTTGACAGGTCAGCAAGGTCCTGCCGGTAATGGTGATATTGCAGACATCGATGAAGGTACATCAGATTTCTTCCGCCAGTTGTGGAACATGAATGAGCTTCCTACAGATGAAGCCATCTGTTCTTGGGGTGATGCTGGTATCCCAGAATATAATTACGGTACTTGGGATGCATCTCATGGTATGGTAACTTGTGAGTACTACCGCTTGTACATGGGTATTTCTCTCTGCAATGAGTTCTTGACGAAGACAGAAGAATTGACAGACGACCATACAAAAACAGAACGCGCTGAAGCTCGTTTCATGCGTGCTATGTACTATTACTATGCAACAGATCTCTTTGGCAACGTACCTTTCATGACCGTGGTATCAGAGGAACTTGCTCCTCAGAAGTCTCGTGCAGAGATATGCAAATTCATCGAGGATGAGTTGCTTGACTGTGTTAAGGATATGAAGGCTCCAGGCACAAATACCTATGGTCGTGCCGACCAGGCTGCAGCTTGGTTGCTCCTCGCTCGTCTGTACCTCAACTCTGAGGTTTACACAGGTACTGCCCGTTGGGAAGATGCTGCCATCTATGCTAAGAAGGTTATGGATTCTTCATACGATCTCAGCCCTTCATACAAGAACCTCTTCATGGGCGACAACAACAGCAACGGTGCTCAGATAGAGATTATCCTTCCTATTCTTCAGGATGGTATCCAGACTCAGAACTATGGTGGCTCTCTCTTCTTGATAGCTTCTACCCACAAGGATGACATGCCAAGTACGGGTACAAGTGAGAACTGGGCTGGTAACCGTACTCGCAAGCAGTTGATCGACAAGTTCTTCTCAGGAAAGGCTCCTAACGAAGATGTTGACGAAATGGTTAGTGCAGCAAAGGACGACCGCGCCATGTTCTTCGGTAAGGACCGTACTTTGGAAATCAAGAAACCTTCTGACTTCAAGCAGGGCTTCTCTTGCGCCAAGTTTACCAACCTTCATGCAGATGGTTCAGCTACTCATGACTCAAAGTTCGTTGATATGGATGTTCCTTTCATGCGTGCAGCAGAAGCATGGCTTACTTATGCAGAGGCAGAGAAGCGTCTGGGTCACGATAGCGAATGCAAGATGGCTATTGACTATCTGAGAAATCGCGCTCATAAATCTACACAGCCTAAGTATACTCTTAATGAAATCTGCGACGAGTGGGCTCGTGAGTTCTACTACGAGGGTCGCCGTCGTATGGATTTGATCCGCTTTGGCAAGTTCGGTGGTGATTCAGACTATACATGGGAATGGAAAGGTGGTAGCAAGGATGGTGGCACCATTGAGGCAAGCCGCAATGTATATGGTATTCCTACCAAGGAGTGTGTTGCCAATAGCAACATCAAGCAAAATCCTGGCTACGGAGACTAATCACCTATCAATAACATAGTAAAAATTGAATAATATGAAAAAGTTATCAATATTAGCAACCTTATTTGTAGGTTTGTTTCTGACAGCTTCCTGCGATTCTGACAGAGACTCTAATCCGACACTTGGGCAGCCAAGCACTTTCGTGTTGAACACACCTGCAATTGCCGATGCAACATACGACTTGGATCACGCAGAAACATTCAAGTTGACAACATCGCAGCCTGATTATGGATACACAGCTGCAACAACCTATTATATTCAGGCATCACTCCATGCAGATATGTCTGACTATCTGGAAGTTTCAGCCACATCTCATAATGTAATCATAGAGACAAAAGCAACTAAGTTGGCAAATACAGTAACACAGCTGTTGCTGAATGCTGGCAAGGAAGAGGCAGATTTCCCTCTTACAACGCCATTATATCTCAGACTCCGCGCTTCTGTGGGAAGTTCAAATGGTGAGGGTGAAGTTCTTTCAAATACTATCGAACTGAAGAGTGTCCGCACTTCATTCTGTCTGCCTCCTGTAGAATTACCTACAACAATGTACGTAAAGGGTAGCTTCAACAACTGGAGCTGGGACGAGAAGAAGGTCATCAAGATGGTTCAGGTCAATGGAGCTGAGAACGAGTTCTGGCACTTGGTATACATCGATGGTGATGGTATCAAGTTCAACTATGAGGCCTCTGACTCAGAAGGTCAGTTGATGGGCTATGAGGGCTGCACTATCACAGGTGAGGCTGCTGGCGATATCATTGACAATAATGGCAACATTGCCAGCAAAACCCCAGGATGGTATCTGCTCTATATCCAGACCGAGCTTGACAAACGAGATATCCTCTACACTGTCAACGTCTTGAGACCTAATGTATGGTTGATTGGTGACGTCATGGGTCCAGATTGGGGCGAAGAAAATCCTGCGGGCTTATTCACTGTACCTACAACTGCTGATGGTGAATTTGTTTCTCCTGCATTCATCGGAGCTGGTGAAATCCGTGCATACGTGAAGTTGCCAGGCACAGAATGGTGGAAGTCTGAGTTCATCATCAACAAGGAAAAGGGCAAGGTAGACTACCGTGGCCTTGGCGGTGACCAGTATCGTGTATCTGCTACTGTTGGACAGAAGTTCTACATCAACTTCTCTACTGAGGACGCAAGAGTAGAATAAGATTATTAAAATTTGACCGTCTTCGAGTAACATCAAGACGGTCATACAAATAAACTTTTAAAAGAGATAAAGTCATGAAAAAAATATTTCAATTAGTACTGCTACTTGGATTCATGGGCTTAACCTTGGCTTCATGTAATGAAGATTACAAGGATTGGGCGGGCGCACAGACCACTACTCAAGAAAGTGCAATTACCATACCTGGTTATCAGGCTACAGGAGTAAGTGCTATCGACTTGAAACAGGTAACAACCGACGACGTTACTATCTTCAACTTAAGTTCTGCCACATTGCCTGCAGGATTCGAGCTGAAAGATGTTCGTATTGAACTTAGTGCAGACGAAATAGCAACAACTACCATCAACACTACAAATGACGGTAAGGCACAAAAGACTGTACTTAAAAATTTTGTAGAAAAGAACTATGGTAAAGACCCCATTGCACGTTCATTCGTGGGTCATGTTTTCGCAAGTGCTATTAAAGATGGTGAGGCAGTTCTTATAGATGCCGGCAACGTAGATGTCACTCTTACATCTCCTGGTCTTGTATCAAGCTACAAACTTGTCATCAATGACGGAGAGGCAGAATTCCCATTGGCTAACAATGGTTCTTCTGCATATGATGATCCTAATTTCAAGGGCACTATTACCACTACTAACGACAACTCAACATGGCAGGTTGTTGCCGAGGATGGTGAGGTTCTCGCCTCTGGAAAGATTGAAAATGCCGGTAAGTATATCTTCTCTGTAGACGTGAAGACAAATAAGGCAGAGGTAAACAAGGCTCCATCATTCCTCTACATGAAGGGCGATGCTAACGGCTGGGATGGATATGATGTTCTTGAATGCGTCAACCAAGAAGGAACTCAATTCCGCGGTTTCATGTACCTCAACCAGAATGGTTTCAAGTTCTGCACTCAGAAAGACTGGAGTGGTACCAACTATGGTGCTGACTTTGATACAGCTCCTAATGCAGGAAACATCGTGATAACAGAAGCTGGTTACTACAAGGTAGATGTAGACTTGTCAGCCAAGACTTACACACTGACTCCTATCACTACTATCGGTATTATCGGTGCTGCTGCTCCTAACGGCTGGGATAGTGACGTAGATTTGACTTATAATGTAAAAGAGCGCTGCTGGGAAATCAAGGGCGTTGAACTGAAAGAGGGTGAATGTAAGTTCCGTGCCAATGATGACTGGAAGATGCAGTGGGGATATGATGGTGAGAAGTTTGTATTCTCTAACAATGCTCCTGCTGTACAGTTCATTCCAGAAGCTGGTACTTACGACATCAAGCTCTATGCTTGGATCACTGGCTATGCCAAGTGTAAATTTATCAAGAAGTAATCATCAAGACTTCAACAAATAATCATTAGGCGGCTCTCGATAAGAGAGCCGCCTTTTTGTATGCCCTGCATTCTTTCCCTCATTTTCCCCAAAAAACATTTGGAGATTAAAAAGAAAAGTGGAAACTTAGCGACATTATCCTATTTAACTGAACTTCCCCGCATTTGGGGAAGTTAGAGAAGTTAGAGGGAAGTTAAGGGACATTCGATTTTCCAGGATTTTCTGTGCTTTATTCCCCTTTTGCCAGCCATTTCGCAAAGAAGCGGTCGCTGACAAAGAAGCCTTTTGGGGTCTTGCTGATCAGTTGCTTGTCCACTAAAGCCTTCAGGGCAGTCTTTACGCTGCTGGTGGCAGGTAGGTGGTGGGTGATGATGAACTGTTGGCTAAGTGGGGAGGAAACTATTTGCTCCTTGGCAATTGCTAACAAGAGTAACTGCTGGTTTTCGGTCAGCCATGCACAATAGTTTTGGTATGCCATGGCTTGCTCCTCTATCAACTCTTGAATCACTTCATCCACTAAGTCCTTATTGATCTGCTCATCACGATGTTCGTAAATACCATGTAGGATGGCTTGTACATACCAAGTTACGCTGTCGGCTTGCGAGTAGATATAGGTGAATGTGTCTACATCTACCTCTCGTTTTTGTGATGACAAAAGACGATTGGCAAATGATAGATATCTTGACTCGGCGATACATGGTAGTGACATGACAAGAGAACTTTGGAAGAATGGGCGATTCGCCGACAAAAACATCTCTTCCATCATGTGCTGTTGACTGCCAGAAAATACGAAATATACATTGGGCAGGAATTGGATGTAGGAGCGTATCAATGCTTCCACTCCATCCTCTGGATAGTTCTTGATTTGTTGAAACTCATCTATTGCCACGTAGCATCGCTTTCCAGATTGCTTCATGTACTCGAAGATTCGCTTCAAGCTTTCTCGTCCCTCGTTTGGTTTCAAATCCAAGGAAAATGTTGGAATGCCTGTCAGTTCGTCAATTGTTAGCGTTGGTCGCCAACTGCTGAAGAACTCCTGTACTTTACGCAAGGCGGATTGAGAAATTGTATCTAATTTCCCAATGATTTCCGAAGCCATGAGTTGCACCATCTGCTCCAAGTTCTTGGTGGCAAATATGTCTAAGTAGAAGCATTTCACATCATCATATTGCTTTTCTAACTGTTGGAAGACATGATGGATTAATCCAGTTTTGCCCATACGGCGAGGTGCGGCAAGCGTGATATTTCGCTCGTTATGGAGCGAAGTCATCATCTTCTCAGTTTCTTTCTCACGGTCACAAAAGTACTCTGCTCCTTTGTATCCATACATCACGAAAGGGTTGTTAATTGTTGCCATAATCTTATTGCGCTTTTTACGTTGCGCAAATTACGCAATAATTATCGAGACAACCAAATGTTTTCAAGTTTTTTAATAATTATCCCATGTCATCAAACAAGTCATCCATTGTCAGTTGCACTTGTGCGATTGCTGAATGGGCATTGGGGCGGATACCGAATGTAGTTATTAGCGTAGGCAAGATGCCATGCCGAACACCAGTCTCTTCTACGAAATCGGCCATACGGGTGCGAATATGCAACTCTTCTTCCTTCGTAATCGTATAAGGAGATTGTGAATACTTAATCTCACAAAGATTGATGAGATGGTCTGCTCGTTCTATCTATTGTGTTGCAAATTTAAGAAAAATATTTGAGAACGCAAGCGATTCTTTAGCCAAATCGAAGGAAAAACGCTCGATTTGGCTGATGAATAGGTGATACGATAGCCAAATCGGAGGAAAAACGCTCGATTTGGCTGTTAATTGTTCATATTCTGCACCATCATTTGGTTGTTTAGAGATTTTGTTGTACTTTTGTTTATGTTGTGCAAACGTTTGCATGTAATTTTCTTGATTTAAGTCAAGCAAAAGGCGCTACTTTGGCAAGATTTGCATAATTTTGCACACAACACTAACAACCTATGAATGAGAAAACAATCATAACAATGAAAGACATTGCTCGTGAGCTGGGCGTTTCTATCGCAACGGTGAGCAGAGCTTTGAAGGACAGCCCTCGTATCAGTGCTGCCCAGAAGGAACGTATACAGGCGTTTGCCAGGGCGCATAACTTCTGTCCCAATGTAATTGGTGAGGCTCTCAGATACAGTAGGACACAGCCCATGAAGGTCATCGGTGTTATCATTCCTGAGTTTGCCCATTATTTCTTTTCTTCTGTGCTTTCGGGTATCGAGGAGGAGGCAAGTGCGCGTGGCTATCGTGTGATGGTGGCGCAGAGCAATGAGCGATATGACAAGGAAGTGGCAATCTGCGAGGACTTCTATAAGAATAAAGTGTGCGGCATTATCGTTTCACAGGCGAAGGATACCATGCGCTATGCGCATTTCCAAAGATTGATGGACAATGGCGTGCCATTGGTGTTCTATGATAGAATCTGTACTGGTGTGAACTGTTCGCGCGTAGTGGTGGACGACTACATGGGTGCCTTTACGGCTGTAACCCATCTGATTGACTCAGGCTGCAAGAGGATAGCTTTCTATGGCTCGCCCATGAACCTTGAAATATCCAAGAACAGATACAATGGTTATCATGATGCCTTGGTGAAGCATGGCTTGGAAGAAATACCCCCCCCACGTACAAATCTGTGACAACAGGGGACAGGCAGAGGCGATTACGCCTGCACTCTTGGAGATGGAAAACAGACCGGATGCTTTCTTTGCGGTGAATGATGATACTGCCATCGGTATTCTCTATACCGCGAAACGTATGGGATTCCGAGTGCCTGAGGAAGTCAGCGTCTGTGGATTCACCAACGGTCAGCGAGCCGTGGCTTGCGATCCTATGTTGACCACTGTCGACCAGCGAGGAGTGGCAGTAGGAGAGGAGGCTGTCAACATCCTTATCGGACAGGTGGAAGGTTCTATCCCGATGAATGAGGTGGAGAAGAGAGTGATAAGAACCAAACTCGTGGTTCGTGGTACGACAAGATAAAAGAAATCAATAAAACAATAAAAAATATGATGACAAAACCTAATCTGAGTTTCTGGAAACTCTGGAACTTGAGTTTCGGATTCTTCGGGGTACAGATAGCCTACGCTCTTCAGAGCGCCAACATCTCCCGAATTTTTGCAACGTTGGGTGCTGACCCACACAATCTGAGTTATTTCTGGATTCTCCCTCCACTGATGGGAATCCTGGTGCAACCCATTGTCGGAACCTTGAGCGACAAGACATGGTGCCGTTTCGGCCGACGAATTCCTTATCTCTTTGTGGGAGCTACGCTGGCTGTCTTGGTGATGTGTCTTTTGCCTAATGCCGGTTCGTTTGGTCTGACGGTTGGCGGTGCGATGATTTTTGGATTGATAGCCCTGATGTTTCTTGATACGAGCATCAATATGGCGATGCAGCCTTTCAAGATGTTGGTGGGCGACATGGTGAATGAGGAACAGAAGACGAAGGCTTACTCCATTCAGAGTTTCCTCTGCAATGCGGGTTCGATAGCCGGTTATATATTCCCCTTCCTTTTTGCCTTCTTGGGCATCAAAAACTATGCCGAGAAAGGAGTTGTGCCCGACTCTGTAATCTGGTCGTTCTATGTGGGCGCAGCCATTCTTATCCTCTGTGTCATCTATACCACGATGAAAGTGAAGGAGTGGAATCCGCAGGAATACGCCAAGTATAATGGAGTTACCGAAGATGCTGAGAAGAAGGAAGAAGGCAAGGCCGACTGGATAAGCCTTCTGAAGAACGCTCCCTCTACCTTCTGGAAGGTGGGACTGGTGCAGTTCTTCTGCTGGGCAGGCTTCCTCTATCTGTGGAACTATTCTACGGGTGCCATTGCCGAGACCGTATGGAATACTACCGATGCCAGCACCAAGGCATTCCAGGATGCCGGCGACTGGGTGGGCATTCTCTTTGCCGTTCAGGCTGTGGGCAGTGTGCTGTGGGTGGTAGTGCTTCCCCAGTTCAAGAGTTCCAAGATGGCTTATGCGGTCAGCCTGATTATCGGTGGTGTGGGCTTTGCCCTTATCCCATTCCTGCACGACAAGTATCTGCAGTTCATTCCGTTCCTGATGATTGGTGCTGGCTGGGCAGCTATGTTGGCGATGCCTTTCACCCTTGTCACCAATGCTTTGCAGGGTTATGGACACATGGGTGCTTACCTCGGACTCTTCAACGGCACTATCTGTATTCCTCAGATTGTGGCAGCCCTCTGTGGTGGACACGTATTGTGGGTGGTAGGCTCTCACCAGAGTGACATGATGATAGTGGCAGGTGTGCTGCTGATATGTGGAGCTTTGGCTGTTTCCCTCATCCAGGAAAAGCATGTGACGCAAAAAGCATAATAAGCGCAACCGATTGCGCAACATTTTGACATCTTTTGTGCATGAAATTAATTGTATGTAGTAAGAAATGACTAATTTTGTACCATAAATAACAATCTTAAAATTCCTTATGGTGTTTCGTTTTAATATAGAATACAAAACGGTTTATGGCGAGAATCTCGTCTTGAACCTGAACATGGACAACGAAGAGGTTCATAACAGCTTGGGAACTACAGACGGGCTTCACTGGTCGTGCGATCTGGATGTGACTCCCAAGACTAAAAATATTACCTATTATTATAGTGTAGAACGTGATGGCGTTTGTATCAAGAAGGAATGGCAGGTGGTGAAGCATCAGCTGAATGTGACAGCCGAGCGTGCCAATGATTATACCATCTATGATCACTGGCGTGACATTCCTGAGGATTCTTACCTCTACAGCAGCGCCTTCACCGACTGTGTCAACCATCAGCAGCTTGCAGAGGTGAAGGATAATACCTTTGCCAAGACCATCAGACTGATAGTCCGTGCTCCACAGTTGAGAGAAGGTGAGCGCCTGGTACTGATAGGTTCTGATCCTCTTGTAGGAGCCTGGGACGTAAAGCGTGCTGTGCCTATGGTGGAACAGGCGTACAATGAATGGACGGTGGATATCAATGCCGAGGCTTTGGCTGTCAATTACTTGGAGTTTAAGTTTGTAGCACTGAACGACAAGAATAGTAGCAAAGCATGGGAAACAGGTTACAACCGTAGTGTGGAAATCCCTGAGATGAAGGCTGGTTCGGTTGTATCTTACGAGTTGAGCCAGTCGTTCTTGGAGCGCTGGAACCGTAAGTTTGCCGGAACATTGGTTCCTGTTTTCTCACTTCGCAGCAAGAAGAGTGCGGGTATAGGCGACTTCGGTGACCTGAAGAGTATGATCGACCTGGTGGCAAAGACTGGACAGAAGGTGCTTCAGTTGTTGCCTATCAACGATACGACTATCACTCACACCTGGACAGACTCTTATCCCTACAGCTGTATCAGCGTGTTTGCCATTCATCCACAGTATGCCGACCTGCAGGCTCTGCCCGAGCTTGAGGATGCCAAGGCTCGTGCTGAGGCTGAGAAAACAAGAGCAGAACTCAATGCCCTGCCCCAGATAGATTATGAAAAGGTAAATGATTTCAAGATAACGTACCTGCACCAAATCTTCAATCAGGAAGGTGAAAAGATGATGAAGAGTGCCGAATATCAGGCATTCTTCCAGGAAACAGAACAGTGGCTGGTGCCTTATGCACAATATTCTTGTCTGCGCGACAAGTATGGCACTGCTGATTTCTCGAAGTGGCCCGACCACAATGCTTGGGACGAGAAAGACCGCAAGGCACTGACCAACCCAAGAACAAAGGCCTACAAGGAGGTGGAGTTCTTCTATTTCGTACAGTTTGTGCTGAATACACAGATGAAGGCTGCTCACGAGCATGCCATGGCCAAGGGAGTCATCCTGAAGGGTGATATTCCTATCGGTGTGAACCGTTTTGGATGTGATGTATGGACAGAGCCTAAGTACTTCAACCTCGACGGACAGGCAGGAGCTCCACCTGACGATTTCTCTGTGAATGGTCAGAACTGGGGATTCCCTACCTACAACTGGTATGAGATGCTGAAAGACGACTGTCAGTGGTGGACACGTCGATTCCAAAATATGTCGAAGTTCTTTGATGCTTATCGTATCGACCACGTGCTGGGCTTCTTCCGTATATGGGAGATTCCTATCGACTCTGTTCATGGTCTGCTCGGACAGTTTGCTCCTGCACTCGGTATGACAGCTGACGAGATTCGTTCGTATGGTCTTAACTTCCAGCAGGACAGATTCACCTGTCCATTTATCACCGACTGGGTGCTCGACCGTGTGTTCCATGAGCGTGCTGACGAGGTGAAGCAAAAGTATCTGGACCGTTTGGATGATGAGCGTTATCAGTTGAAGAAAGAGGTGGATACCCAGATAAAGGTGGAGGCTCTCTTTGAGGGAGTGACCGATGAGAAGGAAATATGGCTTCGCGACGGACTCTATGCTCTGATCAGCGATGTACTCTTTGTTCGCGACCATCGTAATCCGGGATTGTATCACCCACGTATCTCTGCTCAGTTCGACTTTATCTTCGAATCACTTTATGACAATGACAAAGCTGCGTTCAATCGTCTTTATAACGATTACTTCTATCGTCGCAACAACCAGTTCTGGTACGAGGAGGCGATGAAGAAGTTGCCTAAGTTGGTTCAGGCTACTCGTATGTTGGTTTGTGCCGAAGACCTTGGTATGGTGCCAGATTGTGTGCCATGGGTAATGAACGATTTGAAGATATTGAGCCTTGAGTTGCAGAGTATGCCAAAGGATCCAAGTGTGAAGTTTGGGCATCTGAGCCGCAATCCTTATCGTTCGGTTTGTACCATCTCAAGTCACGATATGCCTACGCTTCGCCAGTGGTGGGACGAGAACATTCAGCGCACGCAAGAGTATTATAATACGATGCTCTATCGCCAAGGACCAGCACCTCATCCGCTGCCAGGATGGCTCGCGCAGGATATCATCTCGCGCCATCTCACATCGCCCTCTATGCTCTGTATTCTGAGCATTCAGGACTGGCTTGCCATCAACGAGCATCTTCGTTTGCCCGATGCCAATGCCGAGCGTATCAATATCCCGGCCAATCCTAAGCATTACTGGCGCTATCGCATGCACCTCAGCATAGAGGACCTGGCGGCTAACAAGGAATTTATGGACAGTGTGACAGAGCTTGTTGCGCAGTCAGGAAGAAACTAATGCAAACGTTTGCACGTTATGCAAAAAAGAAATACCCTCCAAATTTTAGGAGGGTATTTCTCTTTTTTGTATATTTGCAATGTCTAACCAAAAGACTTACTTTTACTGACAAACAATAGCAGAACAAAGCAAACTGCAGAACAAGGCAAGCAACAACTGAAAAAGACAAAATAACACTGGACAATATGAAGAAATTGAATGTTTTAGTAGTTGGTCTGCTGCTGCCACTCTTGGCGGCAGCGCAGACCGTTAAATCGCCCAATGGCAATGTATCGGTAACATTCTCTCTGACTGGTAATGGACAGCCTACCTACGAGATGAGTTATAAGGGCAAGACAGTATGTAAACCCTCACACCTCGGATTGGAGCTTGCCAAGGACAAGCATGCCAGCAAGGGTATGACGGAAACCAATCTGATGGACGGATTCACCGAAACAGGAAGCAAGACCTCTTCTTTTGATGAGACATGGAAGCCTGTATGGGGTGAGACTGCTACCATTCGCAACAATTATAACGAAATGGAGGTAAACCTGAATCAGGCTTCTTCCAACCGTAACATCACCATTCGCTTCCGCGTATATGATTATGGTATGGGTCTGCGCTATGAATTTCCACAGCAGGAATCGCTCAACTATTTCGTCATTCAGGAAGAGCACACCCAGTTTGCCATGACAGGCGACCATACTGCCTATTGGATTCCAGGCGACTACGACACTCAAGAGTATGAATATCAGATTACTCCTCTGACAGGCATCCGTCCTGTTATCGCCAAGAACCGCGAATCATACAAGAGCAACTCTTCCACCACCGTCTTCTCTGACACAGGTGTGCAGACCTCTCTCCAGATGAAGACCAAGGACGGACTTTATATCAATATCCATGAGGCTGCCTGTCTGGATTATCCTACGATGCACCTCAATCTGGATGAAAAGACACTGACCTTTGAGTCATGGTTGACACCTGATGCGGTAGGCAGAAAGGGATTCATCCAGACTCCTTTCAACACACCATGGCGTACCGTGCTGGTGAGTGATGATGCACGCGATATGCTTTCCTGCAAACTGACACTCAACCTCAACGAGCCTTGCAAGATAGAGGATACTTCATGGATTCATCCTACTAAGTACTGCGGTGTGTGGTGGAACATGATTGTAGGCACTAAAACATGGAGCTACACCAACGACCTGCCTTCTGTTCGCCTTGGTGTGACCGACTATAGCAAGTGCAAGCCTAATGGAACACATGGGGCAACCAATGAAGAAGTGAAGCGCTATATCGACTTTGCTGCAAAGAATGGTTTGCAGGAAGTGTTGGTAGAAGGATGGAACGAAGGTTGGGAAGACTGGTTTGGTCATCAGAAACTTGATGTCTTCGACTTTGTGACTCCTTATCCTGATTTCAATATCAAGATGCTCAACGAATATGCTCATTCCAAGGGCGTGAAACTGATGATGCATCATGAGACTTCTGCCGCAGCTCTTAACTATGAGCGTCACTTGGAGAATGCCTTCCACCTGATGAACAAGTATGGTTATGATGCCGTGAAGACCGGTTATGTGGGCGACATCATCCCAAGAGGCGAATATCACTATAGCCAGTTGATGAACAATCACTACCAGCGTGTCGTTGAGACGGCTGCCAAACATCACATCATGGTGAATGCTCACGAGGCTACACGTCCTACAGGTATCTGCCGTACATGGCCAAACTTGGTGGGCAACGAGAGCGCAAGAGGTACTGAGTATGAGGCTTTTGGTGGAAGTGTAAGCTATCACACCGTGATGCTGCCATTCACCCGTCTGCAGGGAGGACCTATGGACTATACTCCAGGTATCTTCGAGACCAAACTGTCGGAGTGGAGCAACAACTCAAGTTATGTGCACACCACTCTCTGTGGTCAGCTCTCACTCTATCTTGTGATGTACAGTCCTTTGCAGATGGCAGCCGACCTGCCTGAGCACTATGAGAAGTACGACGATGCCTTCCAGTTTATCCGCGATGTGGCTTGCGACTGGGATGACTCCAAGTATATAGAGGCAGAACCTGCCAAGTATATCACCGTAGCCCGCAAGGCAAAAGGAACCGACAACTGGTTTGTTGGTGGCAAGACTGACGCAGCCCGTACATCGGTAGTGAAGCTCGACTTCCTCGACAAGGGTAAGAAGTATGCCTGCGCCATCTATCAGGACGGCAAGAATGCCGACTATGAGCAGAACCCTAAATCTTACCAGATTATTCACAAGACTGTGAAGAAGGGTGATGTCTTGAAGATCAAAGAGGCACGTGGTGGTGGATTTGCCATCTCATTGCTTGCCAAATAAGACTTATATAGATGGAGATAAGAAGGCTGAAACTTCTGTATTTCCGTCCAATCGTCAAGGTGGAATTAAATACGCGAAAAATGAGTGTGTTTAATTCTGCCTGTTTCTGCATAAAACCAACGGAAATCACTTTGCGTATGCAGAAAACGAGGTAAATAACTACTAAATGGAGTGTAATTGCTATATTTATACATTTAAAATGAATAAAACTCTGCGGAGTTTTTTCGCCAACTAACAATTATTTAACCATATGAGAATAGAAAAACTAATATTTACAGCATTGACGGCTACTATTTTACCTACAGCATTGACGGCGCAGACTGTTTTCAATGAGATGACGTATTCGAAAGGACAGACGGTGTTTCAACTGAATGCGCCTACTGCAGCCAAAATCCGTATTTATAAATCAGGACAAGGGGGAAAGGCCATCAAGACAGTGAAGATGAAAGCCAATGGCAAAGACCATTGGGAGGCTACTGTGAAGGGCGACCTGGCTGGAAAATTCTATACATTTGACATGGGAAAGGGCGAATGTCCCGGTACTTTTGCCAAGGCTGTCGGTGTGAATGGCAATCGGGGTGCCATCATCGACATGGCTTCTACCAATCCTGAGGGATGGAAAGATGACAAGCGACCAGAACTGAAGTCGCCTGCCGACTTGGTGATTTATGAGCTCCACGTGCGCGATTTCTCAGTGTCACCTACCTCTGGACTGAAGTATAAAGGCAAGTATCTGGCACTGACAGAACCTAAGGCGATAGCATATCTCAAGTGCCTCGGTGTCAATGCGATACACTTCCAGCCTTTGTTCGATTTTGCTTCGGTAGATGAGACACGCCTCGATACGCCACAGTTCAACTGGGGGTATGATCCTAAGAACTATAATGTGCCTGATGGCAGCTATAGTACCGATCCTTTTTCGCCTGCAGTCAGAGTGAGAGAGTTCAAACAGATGGTGCAGGCGCTGCATCAAGCAGGCATCCGTGTCATCTTCGATGCTGTCTACAATCATACTTTCAATATTGACGGAAGCAATTTCCAGCGTACTTATCCTGATTATTATTATCGCAAGACAGCCGATGGTAAGTATTCCGACGGTTCGGGCTGTGGCAACGAGACGGCCTCAGAGAAACCCTTGATGCGCGACTATATGATAGAGAGTGTGCTTTACTGGGTGAATGAATACCATATCGACGGATTCCGTTTCGACCTGATGGGAGTGCACGATATTGAGACGATGAAGCTCATCAGAGCTGCTGTTGACAAGATAGATCCTTCTATTTATATATATGGTGAGGGTTGGAGCGCAGGAAGTTGCGCTTATCCAAACGACCAGTTGGCGATAAAGGCCAACACCTTCAAACTCAATGGTATCGGAGCCTTCAGCGATGATATGCGAGATGCCCTTCGTGGTCCTTTCTCTGACAATACCAAAGGCGCTTTCCTGGCTGGCATTCCCGGCGAGGAAGAGAGTCTGAAGTTTGGTATAGTGGGAGGCATTGCCCATCCGCAGGTAGATATGAATTTGGTCAACTATGACAAGAAGCCTTGGACAGCAGAGCCTACCCAGCAGATCAGCTATGTGAGCTGTCACGACGATATGTGTCTTGTTGACCGACTGAAGGCAACCGTGCCTGGCATCAAAGATACTTCCAGAACGGAGAGCGAACGTATAGCAGAGTTGATTCGCCTCGACTTGTTGGCTCAGACTGCTGTGTTCACATCGCAGGGTGTGCCTTTCTTCTTGGCAGGAGAGGAGATGTTGCGTGACAAGAAGGGTGTGCACAACAGTTATTGCTCGCCCGACAGTATCAATGAGTTTAACTGGGAGAATCTGAAGAAATATCCACAGGTGTTTGAATATTATCGCAACCTGATTCAGCTTCGAAAGAATCATCCGGCTTTCCGTCTTGCCAAGGCTGAGGCTGTGAGAGAACATTTGGAGTTCTTGCCAACAGCCCCTGTTGCAGAGCAGAAGAAAGATGGTGCTCAGGTGGAGAAGAATGGTTGCCTGCTTGCCTTCAGACTCAAGAACCTGGAAGGCATAGACAGCTGGAAGAACATTATTGTCATCTTCAATGCCAACAAGGAAGCCCGCACCGTAGCGATACCTCAGGGCGAGTATCATGTGGCTTGCTGCAATGGGGTTATCAATGAAGACGGAATCGGGATGCCATTGGTGGGTAACGAAACCATCATAGACGGACAGTCGGCATTGATACTGTATCAGAAATAAGTTTCGAAAGTCAATACAATAACTTAAACATAGATCTATAATGAAGAAGAAATTTGTTTCATTCATGTTGCTTATGAGTAGCGTAATGAGTATGACGGCGGCAGTCAACGTGAGCCGCATAGAACCTACCGACTGGTTTGTAGGTATGAAAGACGCTTCGTTGCAGTTGATGGTGTATGGTAAGGACATCAAGAATGCTGAGGTGACAGTCAATTATCCTGGTGTGAAAATCGATAGCGTTGCCCGTCTCGAATCACCCAATTATCTCTTGGTTTATCTTAATCTGAAGGATGCCAAGGCAGGCGAGATGGTTCTCAATTTTAAGCAGGGAAAGCAGAGCAAGAAGGTGAAGTATCAGTTGAAAGACCGAGAGATGGCTGGCGAAAAGCGCATGGGCTTCACCAACGAAGACGTGCTCTATATGTTGATGCCAGATCGCTTTGCCAATGGAAATCCTAAGAATGATGTTCTCAAGACGATGCGCGACAAGAATTGCGACCGTCATGCTCCAAGTCTGCGTCATGGTGGAGACCTGGAAGGAATCCGTCAGCACTTGGATTACTTCAACCAGTTGGGTGTCACGGCCCTTTGGTTTACTCCCGTTTTAGAGAATGACAGTCCAGGCGACGGCAAGAGCAGCAGCTATCATGGTTATGCCACAACCAATTATTACAAGGTTGACCCTCGTTTCGGAACCAATGCTGAGTACAAGCGACTCATTGACGAGGCACATCAGAAAGGCTTGAAGATAGTGATGGATATGATTTTCAATCACTGTGGTTTCGAGCATCCCTGGATTGCCGACATGCCTTCAAAAGACTGGTTCAACTGTCCAGAATGGCTTCTTCCTGAGTATCAGACTCCTGAGCATGTGAAGAAGATTGGTACTGTGGACGGAGCAAGAACAGTGAACGATATGTATCGACAGACCAGTTATAAGTTGACTCCTGTCCTCGACCCATACGCCAGCAAGGTGGATATGGAAGAGACGGTAGACGGATGGTTTGTACCTTCTATGCCCGACCTCAATCAGCGCAACCCTCATGTCATCAAGTACCTTATCCAGAACAGCGAATGGTGGATAGAGACCGTGGGAATTGATGGCATCCGTATGGACACTTATCCTTATGCCGACCGTGATGCGATGGCTTTGTGGATGAAGACGCTCAACAACGAATATCCTAACTTCAATACCGTAGGCGAGACATGGGTTACTGAGCCAGCCTATACTGCTGCATGGCAGAAAGACAGCAAGCTCTCAGAGAAGAACAGCTATCTGAAAACAGTGATGGATTTTGCCTTCTTCGACCGTATCAACAGTGCCAAGAACGAGGAAACCGATGACTGGTGGAACGGAATGAACCGTCTCTATAATGTGTTCTGCTACGATTATCTCTATCCTAACCCAAAGAGCGTGATGGCATTCATTGAAAATCACGATACCGACAGATTCCTCGGCGAGGGCAAGGATACCGTAGCATTGAAGCAGGCTTTGGCGCTCTTGCTTACCATCAACCGTACACCGCAGCTCTATTATGGTACAGAAGTGTTGATGAATGGCACCAAGAGTGTAACCGACGGCAACGTGCGTAAAGACTTCCCAGGTGGATGGGCTGGCGACAAGCATAATGCCTTCACCGAAGAAGGAAGAACACAGGATGAGAACCGGATGTTCAAGTGGCTCAGCAACTTGCTGCATTGGCGCCAGGGTAACAAGGTGGTTACCAAAGGCAAGCAGACTCAGTTCTGTCCTTATAAGGGTGTGTATGTCATCGCACGCCAGTATCAGGGTAAAACAGTCATGACCATCATCAATGGCAAGAAGGAAGCCAATGAGCTGGATGTGACACGTTATGCAGAGATTATCGGTTCGCATGAAAAGGCTACTGATGTGACGAATGGCTGCACTGTTCTTATCAACAAGAACGTAAAGCTTCGTCCTCGTCAGGCAATGATACTTGAATTCTGATAAATTGAACATTGCAAGTTTAGAAGTTATAGAAGTTAAAGAAGTTATCACTCTCTTCGGGCGTTAGAAGTTATAGCCAACAGTCTTTTTAGTTGAAGATTTAGCTGTAAAGCATATGGCTTTAACTTCTCTAACTTCTTTAACTTCTCCATTTGCGAAAGTTGAGTTTAATATTTATTTAAGATTGTTTGTTTCTTATTATAGTTTTTATTAACTTTGCAAACGATTAGAGAGCAGGAGACTTTCTTGTACATATTTAAAACTATAATAAGAAACAATGATTTTAAACCAACTCCGACATTTGCGATTAGTTATGGCTTTGCTGATTCTTTGGGCTTGCAGCTTAGTGCAAAGGCACAGACCAACGCTCAGATTTTGTATGCTTTCGGTTCCTACCGTAAGTTTGTTACCCTTACCCTCGAAATGTTCAAGCAGGACAAGTAGGGTAGTACTTATTTCTTTGTTGACCACGACTTCAACTACGACAAAATGGTAGTGGGCGAGAAGAATATTGCCCAGGGAGGAACCTATACAGAGATTTCACGTGCACTCAACTTCTGGCAGTAAACTCAGTTCAAGAACTGGAGCCTTCATGTGGAGCACAATGCTGGTATCACCAAGAATTATCCCATCAACAATGCATGGCTCTTCGGTGTGGAATATCTCGTGCACGACAAGAATTACAAGAACACTTTGACTCTGGATGCTCTATACAAGACCATCCGTCAGACTGATCAGAATGTACCCTTGCAGTTTACTGCTGTCTGGACCTGTAACGACATCTTCGGTGTAAAGGGCTTGAATTTCGACGGCTTTGCCGATTTCTGATGGGAGACTCATGCTGTCGACTTTCAGGAGGATGGTTCTGCTACAACCAAGCACACAGTCTTTATCACCGAGCCACAGCTCTGGTACAATGTAGGTCAGCACTGCGGTTGCGAGAACCTCAGTGTAGGAGGCGAGGTAGAGTTGAGCAACAACTTTGGCTCAACAGGTGGCTTCAAATGCCTTCCCTGCTTAGGTGTGAAATGGGACTTTTAGTATGTGAATGTTCCTGTTATTTCTCAATCTATATGTATGCTTGAATGCCAGCTATATGTTCAGCATAGAAATCCTCGCTGTAGCATCATACTGGGCATCTGCTATCGCTTTAATGTTATAAATATCAAGCATAAGTGTACCTTTGCCAAGGTAATCGTGCGAAGATTGTTTGTACAACCGAAAACAAGTTTCTCAGTAACTAAAAAATAATGGAAATAGTAATCATCATCGGAATTATTATCGGCATCATCGTAGGCTTCTTTCTTGGTAAGCTGATGGCAGCGAAAACTGCAAGCGAGGAGAAAACACAGCTTGTGGCAAAGGCTCAAGTGTTGGCGGCAGAGATGGAACAGGTTAAGAGCCAGACTGACCAGGTGCGCCAGCAGGCAGAGAAGGAAAAAGAAGTATTATGTAAGCAGGCAGAGAAGGAGAAAGAAAATCTGAAGGAACATTATGATGTTATCCTGAAGAATGAAAGAGCCCATCATGCCGAAGAGATGCAGGCATTGAGGGAAGCACATGCTTCGGAGATGCAGTCGCTGAAGGGACAGATGGAGAGCGAACGCCAGTATGCTGCCAAACTGCGTGCTGAGAGCGATCAGCAATGGGCGCAGAAGATGGAAACGCTTAAGCAAGACATGCAGCGCATGAATGCAGAACATCAGAAAGTGGCTGCAGAACAGTTGGCTGCCAAGCAATCGGCTTTGCAGGAGAACAACCGTCTGCAGATGGATGAACTATTGAAGCCTATCAAGGAACAGTTTGCAGACTTCAAAAAGTCGGTTGAGGAAAGCAAGACTCAGAACGAGGTGAACAAGAAAGAACTGCAGAATACCTTTGAGGCAACGATGAAACTCTTTCAGCAGGAGCAGCAGCAAGCAGTTTCTTTGTTGAAGGAACAGACTTCGAAGATAGGTTCGGATGCAGCTAATCTAACTCGTGCCCTGAAGGGAGATAGTAAGATGCAGGGCGACTGGGGTGAGATGGTGCTTGAAACCATTCTCGAGAACAGTGGATTGCGAAAGGACGAGGAGTTCTTTATCCAGGAGAACACTAAGGATGAAGAGGGCAAGAACTTCCGCCCTGATGTCATCGTGAGGTTCCCAGAAGGCAGAAGTGTAGTCATCGACTCGAAGGTTTCGCTTACTGCCTATTCTGATGCCATAGCGGCAGAAGATGATGGCGAGCGTGAACGGCTGATGAAACTGCATGCGGCAAGTGTGCGCAGGCATATCGACGAACTGGCAGAAAAAGACTATTCCAAGCTGGTGGATGATGCCATTGGCTTTGTTCTGATGTTTATTCCCAACGAAACCAGCTATATTGCAGCCATGAAGCAGCAACCTGAGCTTAGCCGTTATGCTTATCAAAAGAAAATAATCATCATTTCGCCCAGCAATCTTCTGATGGCTCTTCAGTTGGCATACAACCTGTGGCAGTATGACCGTCAAAACAAGAATGTAGAGAAAATAGTGAAGACTGCAGCAGACTTGTATGATAAGGTGGCAGGTTTTGAGGACACCTTTATGGGTGTGGGCGACTTGATAACCCGTCTGTCTGGAACCTTTGACAAGGCTAAAAAGCAACTTTACGATGGCGCTGGTAATGTGATGAGAAGGGTAGAGAGTCTGAAGAAACTGGGTGTTACACCTAAGAAGCAGATTAAAGAACTCTCCGACGAATAGCCTTTTAAAGGTAAAAGGGTAAAAAGGTAAAAGAGTAAAAAGGTAAAAATGCACCGCTTTTTTGTCAAGAATGAGAGAATGTTGTCTTTCTCTTATTCTTGACTCGACTTTCGTAGATGGGGAAGTTAAAGAATTTAAAGAAGTTAGAGAAGTTAAAGCCATATGCTTTGTAGCTAAGTATACATCCAAAAGGCTGCTATAACTTCTAACGACCGAGTGAAGTGATAACTTCTTTAACTACTATAACTTCCATACATGCTAAACTTCAGTTCTTGACAATATATTTGAAGACTTATTTGGGAATAAACGGGCTTGTTTTTGAAAACGAGGGATGGTTATTGCTGTGTGATTTCTTCGACGGCTTTCACGAGCGAGTCTTTGCCATTGAGGAGATAGAAATCGACACGTACCACGTGGTTGATATCAGCGCAACCCTTAACCTTGATGCGGCGAGTCTTTCCGTATTCAAAGGTGTCTCGTCTTGAAGGATAGGAAACCAATTGTAGTTTTTCCTTAGAAGATCCACTTCCGATATAGTATATTCCCACACTGTCGGTCATGGCCTTCTGAGCCTTTATTCGTGCCATCTTTTTGGCATGAAGTGCCGAAGTGTCTTCTGGATAGAATTCGCTGGCAGCCACTGTGTCTCCATCATTCTGCGATGGGGCAAACTTGCAGCTGGTGGCTGTTGAGACAGATGCGGTGGCAGCAATTACAACTGCAGCAAAATATAATAGTTTTTTCATTCCTTCGTAGATATATTGAATGTTCGTTCAGTTTCGGAGAAATTAATCTCTGTTTAATACAGCAACAGCAATCCGGCAAAAGCAGAGTAGCATATCATGCGGATGGGGTTGATGCCGACAAACTTGACACCAAAGAAGGTGGCAAGGAAGAGTGCGATAGATATATAGAATCGCCAGGGATCGGCAGGTGATGAGAAGTTTTCTTGGTTCATCAAGAGCAGGGCTGCAGCTCCTACAAGTCCTACGATGGCGGGGCGAAGACCGATGAAAATGCTCTGTATGGCTGTGGTGTTCATATATTTGTACAGCATCTTGCTGATAAGAATCATCAAAATCAAAGTGGGAAGAACCAAGGCAAATGTAGCTACTGTACTTCCCAATATGGCCATTGATTCGCTCAAGCCTGCATTGTGTACAGCAGTATAGCCACAATAAGTAGCAGCATTGATGCCAATGGGACCTGGTGTCATCTGCGAAATGGCAACGACATCAGTAAACTCTTGCATCGTCATCCAGTGGTATTGTGTTACTACTTGTCCCTGTATGAGGGAAATCATAGAGTAGCCACCTCCGAAACCGAAGATGCCAATCTGGATAAAAACGAGGAAAAGTTGAAGAAAAATCATATCAATAGATAATTAAGAATCGATAATAGACAAATCTATACCTTGGAAGATTCATCTTTTCTGAAGACTTACACCTTATTATATATAAGCAGAGGCTTCATTCTGTAGGCAGTATGAACTTGCCGTAAATGTAGCCAGCTGCGGCTGCGGAAATGATGACCCAGATGGGGTTGACGTGCAGAAGCCAGATAAGCATGGCAGACAGAATGGGAATCCAGCAGTTGGCAAAAGTGATGTGTGCACTCTTGGCAAGTGAGAATGTAGGGACGGCTATCAGGGCAACGACTGCAGGACGAATGCCGGCAAACAAAGCTGCCACAACCTTGTTGTTCTCGAACTGATGGAAGAACATGGCGATGGCCAATATGATAAGGAAAGAGGGAAGTGAGGCTCCGAGAGTGCAGATGATGGCTCCTGGAGTTTTTGCCAACTTATATCCAAGCATGGAACTCATGTTGATGGCCAGGGCTCCCGGACAAGTCTGTGTCACAGCGATGGCATCGAGAAACTCTTCCTTCGTCATCCAATGATGCTTGTCAACGACTTCGGATTCTATAATAGGAATCATGGCATAGCCACCCCCAAAGGTGACTATGCCAATCTTCGTAAATGTTTTAAATAATGTAAGATAACTTACGCTATTATTCATTTTTTACCTTTTTACCCTTTTACTTTTTCAAAGCTCTTTCTTCAATCCACTGGCGTGCATTGACGAATGCCTCAATCCAAGGAGTTACCTCGTCGTTGCGACGGTCGGCTGGATACCAGGCGTTCTGCCATGGGAAGATGGCACGCTCCAAGTGTGGCATCATTGCCAGGTGGCGACCATCTGCTGAGCAGATACCTGCCACGTTGTAGTCACTGCCGTTAGGATTGCCAGGATACTCAGCATAGTTGTACTTCGCAATCACATTGTAGTGATCCTCTGGCTCAGGAAGGTAGAAACGACCCTCGCCGTGAGCTACCCAGATACCTAACTTGTCACCGCTGAGGCTGCCAAACATTACGCTGTCGTTCTGAGGAATGGTCAGACCCAGGAATGTGCTCTCAAACTTCTTGCTGGTATTGTGGCAGAGGTGTGAGCGATGCTTGTGCTCAGGATTGATGAGGTTGAGTTCTACCATCAGCTGGCAACCGTTACAGATGCCGAGTGAAAGAGTGTCCTCACGGGCATAGAACTTGTCGAGTGCCTCCTTAGCCTTAGGATTGTAGAGGAATGCACCAGCCCAACCCTTGGCAGAACCGAGAACGTCGGAGTTGGAGAAGCCACCGCAGAATACGATGAAGTTCACATCCTCCAAAGTTTCACGACCACTGATAAGGTCGGTCATCATCACGTCCTTCACGTCGAAGCCAGCGAGGTACATAGAGTAAGCCATCTCGCGCTCACCATTGGTACCCTTCTCACGGATGATGGCTGCCTTGATGCCAGATGGCTTGCGGCGGTTGGCATCGAGACCATAACTTGCCAGTGTGCCTTTGAAGCTATAGCTGAACTTCATCTCGATAGGCTGCTTCTTATAGTTGGTGTAGCGCTTCTTGGCCATGCCGTTCATGCTCTGCTTGCGGTCGAGGAGGTAAGAAGTCTTGTACCAGTTGTCGCGCAGGGCGTCAATATCGAATTCGTGCTCGAAGCCCTCCTTCTTGATGATGATCTTGCGGAGCTCTGGAGCAGGATAACCAATCTTGGCATAGCCGATGCCATTGTCCTCGAGGAATGCCTTGAGTTCATCTTTATGAGCATCGCTTACCTGGATGACAACACCTGGGTTCTCTGCGAAGAGAGTCTTGA
>OIXA01000633.1_pt1 | contig 49913 bp, 31 predicted proteins | sample 1587721 | NCBI WGS metagenome assembly OIXA01 (sample SAMEA3888900, study PRJEB22519) | human gut metagenome | biome: human gut; feature: human-associated habitat; material: faeces | place: Denmark | collected 2013
ACCAACTAATATAGCTACTCTGTAAGAGTTGCGCTTAGCCGTAGGCGTTACTTGTCGTGTGTGTTTCCACATTCCTTGAATAAGCCATCACATTAATCTACAAAAAGATTTGTGGCTTTTCAGGGCTTCGCCCTATACCATCCGCAAGGTGATGGAGATAATGACAAAGCACATAATATATAATTGGTCTGCGTTCTCTCCTCTTGGGGAGAGCCAGAGAGGGCTTCTTATGATGGTCGTTGCGCCTCCATGCTTGCCTATAATTGTGCGCGATGTCATTATTTCGGCGATTTTAACAACTATTACACGAGTAATGTTGGTGGAGTCCCGTTTTTTCACGAATTTTGTAGTTGTTACAACCATTACAGACAGCAGAATTTCAACTCTACGCACCGGTGCTACGCCCGTTGCCACTCTAACTTTATACACGCGCACTATGAAATGCGTCATTATTGCCACCCCTGCCCAACGCCCTGCTGCGGCGCACAGCCACACCGCTACAGCGTTGCAGGCAGTCATCACCCGTAGACTCTTGCCCATAGTCATGCTGCTCCTGACAGTCATGACAGCCTCGGCGCAAACCGTCAAGGACGAAGAAACCCTGCATGTGGACTTCGACGGCTGGTTCAGCACCCTGGTCAACAACCGCAAGTTATACAACCGCTACAACGACAGCATATTCCTCATTCATGACCACGACCGCTGGGTGGAGTTTTTCCATACCCGCGCTGCCCTGAACCACGATATCTATCAGAGCAACAAGCTCTGCCTGGACAGTCTGCGCCAGGTCATCACCCTGCCACAAGCCAAGAACGACGCGAGGCTCTATTCGGAATTTATCAAGAGCTTCTTCAGCAAGTATATCAACCAGAACCGCTCCGACCCCTTTCTCATGCTCGAACTCTGTGACCTCATCGACACCCTGCAGGTCAACCGCCCCGACTCGCTGAGGTTTACCAACTATCTGAACACATGGCGTGGCTCTGCCTACTACCATATCTGGAACATGACCCATGACGACGAACTCCTGCAGAAGTCGTATGCTTGCTACCAGCGATGCGTCACCGACGACGCCAAGCGCTATCCCGCCTATCAGTCAAACTATCTCAACGCGATGCTGCAACTGTGTGCGTATGTATGGGCACAGAAGAAGGTGGAGACGGTCGACGATCTGCGCGGGCGCATCAAACTGGCAAGACGATATGTCGCCAAGCACGGCGACGAGCTCAGCCGCAAGGGCTACAGGATGACCGAGCTCAAGAGGCGGCTCAACAATGCCGACGAGTCCATGGTGCGCAACATTTTCCTGGTGGACCGCACCACCATCAAGAAGAAGAGCATCGACAAACTTATGCATACCCTCGTGGTAAGGAACCTGCGGAAGCCCTCACTGGACAATTCCTCGTATCTGCGCACGCTGATTATGCAAATGAACCTGAAGCAGATAACCGCCAAGGAGGCACTTAATAGATACCGCCCGCGCTACAGGGCGTCTATGGAGAGTCTGCGCAATCGTAGGCTCGACCCTCAAGAGTTCTCGTTGCATCTTATGCCCTACTATTCGTTGTTCTATCTCAACGACTTGGCCGACATCCCCTACAGCGCCAAGCGCCGCAACGTGCTCCGCATGTGCCGCGACATCGAGATGGCTTTCCGCCATCGCAGCGACCGCCAGTCGGTGACCACCTTTGTCAACAACCTCAATGTCTTCGTCACCTACGACCGCATACTGTCGTATCTGAAGCCCCGCGAGCGCCTTGCCTTCCTCAACAAGCTGTCGGTATCGACCCATGTGACCACCTACGCCCACTCCGTACACGTGAGCGAGATAGCCATGGTGCTCATGGAGAGTCTTGTAGACAATCATCCCCAGTTGCTGGTGGGCTATTTGGGTTGCAAGACCGAAGGCAGCGTAAAGCATCACAAGCGTAGGTTTGTCGAGTTTGTGCGCGAAGCCGCCCTCTACCACGATCTGGGCAAGAACACCATCATCCCCGTGGTAGACAACGACTACCGTCCGCTCACCGATCAGGAATTCAAGATCGTGAAGCGCCACCCGGAGATGGGACTCAAATACCTCGCCCTCGACCCCAAGCTGGCGAAGTATCACGACACCACCCTGGGTCACCACAAGTGGTACAACGGCAAGGGAGGCTATCCCGCCGACTTTGACAATACCCGCTCGCCTTACCGCATCATGATAGACATCATCACCCTGAGCGACTGCATGCAGGCCGCTACCGAGCGCGTGGGCCGCAACTACAAGGACGGCAAGACCTTTGATGCCGTGATGGGCGAGATGCGTCGCGACGCCGGCACCCGCTACAATCCTGACCTCGTGAGCCATATCGACGCCCATCCCGGGCTGGCACAGAAACTCAACCACCTGCTCGACGAGGGCTGGATGGACATCTATTATAACATCTACAGCCAGTATTTTGTCAACCAACGATAGCACCGTCGCCATCATCGCGATGCCCCTGTCGACTATGGACGCTGTCATCTCGTCAGAGATGGTGATAGGGATGGTATGCGCCCTGAAAATATTAAAAATGACGGGCGTGGTGAAAAATAATTGCATATTTTGGCAGAAAGAAGCCGAGAAATGATGTATCTTTGCATGTTGGAGAATTATCCCATAGTTGCATCACACTTAAACAATCGTCAAATGAACAGAAACAGTACCCCGGGGTTCAACCCCACCGTTGCCCGACAGATAGTCTGGGCTCTCGTCGCCATCTTTGTCTTTGTGATAGGCATGGCATTCATCCGTCCCTGGTACAACGTATGGTCGCAGGAGATGGAAGGCAAGGCCGAGTTTGCCAAAGCCGAACAGAACCGCAAGATTAAGATAGAGGAAGCCCGTGCGAACCTCGAGGCCGAGAAGCTCAACGCCCAGGCCGAAGTGGCACGCGCCAAGGGTGCCGCCGAAGCCATCAAGATAGAGAACGGCAGCATCACCCCCACCTATATCCAGTATCTCTGGGTGCGCCAGCAGAGCGACCTGAGCGACAAGACCGTCATCTATATCCCCACAGAGACCAATCTGCCCATCCTCGAGTCGACGCGGATGAACAAAATCAAGTCGCAGCACGCCCCAACGGCTACACACGAATAACCAAGTAAACAATTATAATCAAGTATGAAGAAAAGAATTACTCTCTTGACATTGTTCCTGCTCGCAGTGATGACAATGTCAGCCATCCCCGCACGCCCTAATCTGTGGCGCATGATTACCCTTGCCGACGGCAGTCAAGTCAAGGCCCGCCTTGTGGGCGACGAACACGGCCACTGGTATCGTGATGCCGACGGAAAGAGCTATGTATCAGCAGGCAATGGTATGTACAAGCAGGAAGATGCCACCAAGGTGGCTGCCCGTGCCAAGCAGCGTCGTGCCCGTGCCAACCAGCACTACGCCAGCCGTCGCAAGGCCGACATCTCGGGCAACCGCGGCAACTATCGGGGCACCAAGAAGGGACTCATCATCCTCGCCAACTTCAAGGACAAGAAGTTTTCTGCCAGCCATACCCTCGACCTGTACAAGAAGATAGCCAATGCCGAGAACTACAAGGACGATGGCTTCAACGGCAGTATCAAGGACTACTTCAGCGCACAGAGCGATGGCAAGTTTACCATCGATTTTGACGTGGTAGGGCCTGTAACCCTGTCGCAGAATATGGCTTACTATGGTGGAAATGACTCAGAAGGCAACGACAAGCATCCCGAGCAGATGATTAAGGAAGCCTGTGAGCTTGCCGACGGTTGGGTAGACTTCTCTGACTACGACTGGACCGGTAACGGCGAGGTGGATCAGGTCTATGTCATCTACGCCGGTCAGGGCGAGGCCAACGGCGGTAGCGATGACACTATCTGGCCCCACGCTTATGAACTGGCTGCCGCCAATATAACACTTTCCCTCGACGGTGTCAAAATCAATTCTTACGCCTGCTCAGCCGAGCTGGGCTATTCGGGCATCGACGGTATCGGTACCATCTGCCACGAGTTCTCTCACTGTCTGGGCTATCCCGACCTCTATGACATCTTCTATGAGGGACATTTCGGTATGTCGAGCTTTGACCTCATGGACTCTGCCGGCTACAACGACGACGGCTTCTGCCCCGCCGGCTATACTGCCTATGAGAAATGGATTGCCGGATGGATAGACTACGAGGTACTCGAAGACGAGAACGTGACCGTCACTGACCTCAAGCCCACCAGCGAGGGTGGCAAGGCATACGTAATATATAATAAAGGTAACCGCAACGAATACTTCATCCTCGAAAACCGTCAGCAGACCAAGTGGGACAAATATATCGAGGCTACAGGTCTGCAGGTCATCCATGTAGACTATGACCCCACCTGCTGGATTAACAATGTGGTCAACTCTACGGGTGAATTCCGTCAGAAAGATGGTTGGACAGCCGACTTCAAGAACGACCACCAGCGCCTCACGCTCGTACATGCCGACAACAATGACGACAGCAAATACTGGAACAAAGTCGAGCAGTATTATACCAAGACTACACTTGATGGTGACTTGTATCCCTACAAGTCAAACAATGAGTTGAGCGACACATCGATACCTTCGTTCGGTCTCTACAACGACAACGAGGACGGTACACGCAACATGGGCCGTCAGGTCAAGGACATTACCGAGAATGACAACGGCACCGTGAGCTTCCAGTATAATGCAACTATCGTGGTAGAACCCACTCCAGAAGGTCAGGTGTTCTATGAGAGCTTTGACAAGTGTGCTGGAACGGGCGGAAACGACGGTACATGGAGTTCTGGCAGCAATGCGCTGGTAACAGACAACGCAGGTTGGGAGTCTGTCTCCCGTGCTGGTGGCTTCAAGTGCGGCAAGTTTGGCTCCTCCAAGAAGAGCGGTTCTGCCACCACACCTTCCTTTGCCCTCAACGGCAAGGCCAAGCTCACCTTCAAGGCTGCGCCTTACGGTAGTGACGGCACCTCGCTCAAGGTGACTTACAACGGCGCCGATGTAGCTACACTCACCATGAAGAATGAGGAATGGACCGAGTACAGCCTCGACATTACCGGCACCGGTACTGGCAAGATTACCTTCACCCCTGCCAAACGTATGTTCCTCGATGAGGTGCGCATCGTGGCAGATGGCGTCGGCACCGGCATCGATACTGTCGAGACCACTGGCAAGCCCGTAGACAACCGCGTCTACAACATCCAGGGCCAGTATCTGGGCACCAGCCTCGACAATCTCCCTGCAGGCATCTACATCGTAGGTGGCAAGAAAGTGGTGAAGTAACCACGACATATACAGACATAAAAAAATCCCTTCCGTCACTTATGGCGGAAGGGATTTTTTTTATGGTAAATTAGTTGCTGAACACGATGTGGTCGTCGGCAACATCGACCGTGATGGGCTTGTCCTTGCTTACGCGCTCAGCCAGCAGCATACGGCTCAGGTCGTTGAGCACGTAGTCCTGGATGGCACGCTTGACGGGGCGGGCGCCAAATGTGGGGTCGAAGCCTACACGCGACAGATAGTCTATTGCCGCCTTGGTCCAGGTGAGTGTCACGCCCTGCTCGGCAGTCATCTTCTGCAACTTCTGCATCTGCAGTTCCACAATCTTGGAGATTTCCTCCTGTGTGAGCGGATGGAAGGTGATGATGTCGTCGATACGGTTGAGGAACTCAGGACGCATAATCTTGCCCAGCATCTCACGCGTGGCGTTGGAGGTCATGATGATGATGGTGTTCTTGAAGTTGACCACGCGGCCCTTGTTATCCGTGAGTCGGCCGTCGTCCAATACCTGCAAGAGAGTGTTGAACACGTCGGGATGGGCCTTCTCTATCTCGTCGAAGAGCACCACAGAGTAAGGTTTGCGTCTTACTGCCTCGGTCAGCTGGCCACCCTCGTCGTAGCCCACATATCCTGGAGGCGCGCCGATGAGCCTTGTCACGCTGAACTTCTCCTGATACTCGCTCATATCGATACGCGTCATCATGTTCTCGTCGTTGAAGAGATATTCGGCGAGCGCCTTGGCAAGTTCGGTCTTACCCACACCGGTCGTGCCGAGGAAGATAAACGAGGCGATAGGTCTCTTGGGATCCTGCAGTCCGGCTCGTGAGCGGCGCACGGCATCGGCGACAGCCTTGATGGCCTCGTCCTGACCCACCACTCTGTGATGGAGTTCGTCTTCGAGATGCAGCAACTTCTCGCGCTCACTCTGCATCATCTTCGACACGGGGATGCCCGTCCAGCGGCTAACCACCTCGGCGATATCGTCGGCAGTGACCTCTTCGCGCACCATAGCGTCGCCGCCCTGGGTACCCCGCAGCTGTTGCTGGATATGGTCTATGTCGTCCTGGATGCTCTTCAGGCGACCGTAGCGTATCTCAGCCACACGGCCATAATTGCCCTCGCGCTCAGCCTTGTCGGCCTCAAACTTCAGGTTCTCTATCTCCTGCTTGTCCTGCTGGATCTTGTTGACCAGGGCCTTCTCGGACTCCCACTTAGCCCTGTACTGGCGCTCCTGCTCACCCAGCTGGGCAATCTCCTTGTCCAGTTTGTCGAGCGAGTCGTGCAGATTGGCAGCCGCATCGTCCTCGGCGCCGTTGCCTTGACGGTGCTTGATCTCGCTGCGTATCGCCTCGCGCTCAATCTCAAGCTGCTTCAGATGGCGGTCAATCTCGTCGAGCTCCTCGGGCACCGAGTCGCGCTCCATGCGCAACTTGGCGGCAGCCTCGTCCATCAGGTCTATCGCCTTGTCGGGCAGAAACCGGTCAGAGATATATCTCTCGGAGAGCTTGACGGCTGCGATGCACGCATCGTCCTGGATACGCACCTTGTGGTGGTTCTCATAGCGCTCCTTCAGGCCACGCAGGATGCTGATGGCATCTATCTCGTCGGGCTCGTCGACCATAACCGTCTGGAAACGGCGTTCGAGCGCCTTGTCCTTCTCAAAGTACTTCTGATACTCATTGAGCGTGGTGGCACCGATAGCCCGCAGTTCGCCACGTGCCAAGGCAGGCTTGAGGATGTTGGCGGCATCCATGGCACCTTCGCCACCGCCGGCACCCACGAGCGTGTGGATTTCGTCGATGAAAAGGATGATGTTGCCGTCGGCCTGGGTGACCTCCTTGATGACGCTCTTGAGTCGCTCCTCAAACTCACCCTTGTACTTGGCACCAGCCACGAGCGCGCCCATGTCGAGCGAGAAGAGCTGCTTGTTCTTCAGGTTCTCCGGCACGTCGCCACGCACGATACGCTGGGCGAGTCCCTCGACGATGGCGGTCTTGCCCGTACCCGGCTCACCTATCAGGATAGGGTTGTTCTTGGTTCGGCGCGAGAGAATCTGCAGCACGCGGCGTATCTCTTCATCACGGCCTATCACAGGGTCGAGCTTGCCGTTGCGCGCCTTGTCTATGAGGTTCTGCGCATACTTGGCGAGCGCCTGGTAGTTCTCGTCGGCCTGAGCATCGTCGACCTTCTTGCCCTGTCTGAGGGCAGCGATGGCCTTCTCTACCTCGTCCTTGGTCATGCCTGCATCGCGGAGTATGCGTCCTGCCGTGTTCTGGGTCTGCATGATAGCCATGAGTATGGGTTCGATGGCCACATACTCGTCGCCCATGCGCGCAGCCTCGGCCATAGCCTTCTGCAGTATCTCGTTGGTGGCATTGGTGAAGTAGGGTTCGCCTCCCTGCACCTTGGGCAGATGGGCTATCTCGCTCTCGACGAGCGTTTCAATCTGCTGTGGGTTGACGCCCAGCTTCTGGAAGATGAACTGGGTCACATCCTTACCCTTGTCCATGATACCTGCCAGCAGGTGTACCGGCTCTATGGCTTGATTCTGCGCCATCTGCGCCTTGTTGACCGCGCTCTGCACGGCCTCCTGCGCCTTGATAGTAAATTTGTCAAATGTCATATCGCTTGTTGTTTTAATTATTATCTTTGTTATTGTCACTCATCATGATACAAACTATGTACCTATGCCCGAAAACTGACAAAATGTCAGTCTCGGTCTGCCTTTTTGTCATTTTGGCGACAAAAATCATCGCCGTGGGCAACATTTTCGATGATTTGTTGGGCGATACACCTTATTATTATTATCTTTGTAAGGAATAAAACTTATATCACAACAATAATGAGACGCAATCTACTTATCATCGTTATCATCATGATCGCCATGACCCTGCTGCCAGGCTTCACAGCCACAGCCCGAGCCAAGGCCAAGCATACCTTCAAGATAGAGGGAGGCAACTTCGTCTACGACGGCAAGCCCTTACAGATCCACTCGGGCGAGATGCACTATTCGCGCGTGCCCGCAGCCTACTGGCATCACCGTCTGCGCATGATGAAAGCCCTCGGACTCAACGCCGTGGCTACCTATGTCTTCTGGAACTACCACGAGACCGCACCCGGAGTGTGGGACTGGACCACTGGTAACCGCAACATACGCGCCTTCCTCAAGGCTGCTGCCGACGAGGGCATGATGGTCATCCTGCGTCCCGGTCCCTATGCCTGTGGCGAGTGGGAGTACGGCGGCTATCCCTGGTGGCTCAGCACCGTACCCGAGATGAAGATACGCACACAGAACAAGGCTTTCCTTGACTCGTGCCGCACCTATATTGACCAGCTCGCAGCCCAGGTGCGCGACTTCCAGATAACCAAGGGCGGTCCCATCGTCATGGTACAGGCTGAAAACGAGTTCGGCTCGTACGTCAGCCAGCGCAAGGACATCCCCCTCGATGTACACAGACAGTATAGTGCCGCCATCAGACAACAGCTCATCGATGCCGGATTCGACATACCTATGTTCACCAGCGATGGCAGCTGGCTCTTCGAGGGTGGAGCCATCGAGGGAGCACTGCCCACGTGCAACGGCGAAAACAATATCAACACCATCAAGAAGAAGGTAGACGCCTATCACGGCGGAGTGGGCCCCTACATGGTGGCAGAGTTCTATACCGGATGGCTCGACCACTGGAACGAGCCTTTCCAGAAGGTCAGCTCCGATGCCTTTACCAAGCAGATGCAGAAGTATCTCGATGCCGGCATCAGCTTCAACTTCTACATGGTGCACGGTGGCACCAACTTCGGCTTCACCTCGGGTGCCAACTATACCAAGGACATCCGTCTGCAGCCCGACATCACCAGCTACGACTACGACGCCCCCATCAGTGAGGCAGGATGGGCTACACCCAAGTATGAGGCCATCAGAAAGATACTGATGCAGTATAATAAGGATGTGCCGGCAGTGCCCGAGCGCATACCTGTCATCACGCTGCCCCAAATACGTCTCACCCAGACCCAGAACCTCTTCGACCGCATCGAGGGGATGACGCCTGTGGAGTGTGACACCATGCCCACATTCGAGGCGCTCGGCCAGGGCCACGGATACGTGCTCTACCGCCGTCACTTCAACCAGCCCATCGCCGGAGTGCTCAAGGCCGACGGCATTGCCGACTATGGTATAGTCTATGTCAACGGCGAGAAGGTGGGCGAGCTCAACGCCGTCACTGGCGTAGACAGTCTGGAGGTCGAGGTACCCTTCAACAGCACCCTCGACATCCTGGTCGAGAATATGGGACGCATCAATTATGGTGCCCGCATCTCCGAGAGTTTCAAGGGCTTTGTGCGCCCCATCACCATCAACGACAACCCCATCGAGGGCGAGTGGAAAATGTATTGTCTGCCCATGAGCGAGGCTCCCGTGCTGGCTGCTGGCGACCACGGCTATGCCAAGGGGCTGCCGGTAATCTATCAGGGGCAGTTTGATGTAGCCAGCCCCGGCGACACCTTCCTCGATATGGAAGAGTGGGGCAAGGGTATCGTCTTTGTCAACGGTGTCAATCTGGGCCGTTACTGGAAGGTGGGTCCCCAGCAGACCCTCTATCTGCCTGGTTGCTTCCTGAAGAAGGGCAAGAACGATATCGTAATCTTTGAGCAGCAGAACGATGTGCGCCACGACCATGTGAGCGGCATCGATACTCCCAAGCTCGATATTCTCAAGAAATAGAAGATATTCGGATAGATTAAAGTTTTCATAATTTGTGCCTTCTCCCGTTGTGAAACGCGAGAGGGCTTTTTTGTGTACGCTCGGCAGGAGGGTGTGTAGGATTGTGCGCACGGCCACGTATAGATTATCCCCGCGATTGCCCCCTTGTTTCCTGCTGCGGGTAACGCCTTCGGCTAATCGCAACTCTTACAGAGTAGCTACACCTTATTGTATATAAACCCAGGGTAGAGGTGCTGTGCCCCTCAACCCTGGGCTATGAAATCGCAACTCCTACAGAGTTGCTGCTGCTTGCGGGCCATAATTCATCGTTGATGATGCGCCCGCCAAGGGTTATACATAATTTGGTTGTTGTCGATGATATGCACACCAACAACCATGTATGGTTATCCCCTCGTATGCGGTGCGCACCCCTGGCAACTCTGTAGGAGTTGCGTTTCCCCAGCCCAGGGTTGCGGGCGAAGCACGCTACCCTGGGTAAGCGATCAACTAATATAGCAACTCTGTCGGAGTTGCGCTTAGCCGTAGGCGTTACCAACCTTTCAACCCTCTACTATGTCCCCTTATATATATAAATAGGTATAGGGGGAAACGCAATTATTTCCTGATTAGTCCCCGTGGTTCTGGAATTGCGCAAATTTTGCGCTAAAAATTACCTGCTGTAACGCAATTTTCACCTTAAAAAGTTTTTTGGTCTCATAATTAATTGTAAATTTGCATCAGCATCATCTTAATAATTGATAAAATATGAGTAAAAAATGTAGTTTAACATTACTCTTTTTCTTGCTTTTCATGCCTTTGTCTCTTTTGGCACAAGAGATAACGGTCAAGGGAAAAGTCTCTGAGAAAGGTACTGGCGAACCCTTGCCGGGCGCAAGCGTAGTAGTCCAGAAATCCACAAAGGGTGTTATGACCGACGTTGATGGTGGCTATGAAATCAAAGTCAAGCCAACCGACAAACTTGTGTTCTCCTACGTAGGTATGGAGGACAAAGTCGTTACCGTGGGAAACCAGACAGTTATCAATGTAGAGCTTGCCCCCAAGGGCAACGAGCTTGACGAGGTAACGGTAGTAGCCTACGGTAAGCAGAAGAAGGAAAGTATCGTGAGCTCTATCACCACGGTAAACGCCAAAGATCTGCGTGTGCCGTCGAGCAACCTTACCCAGTCTTTTGCCGGTAACATCGCCGGTATGATTGCTTACACACGTTCGGGTGAGCCTGGTCAGGACAACACCGACTTCTTCGTTCGTGGTGTGACAACCTTTGGTGAGGGTGGTTCCAACCCACTTATTCTTATCGATAACATCGAGCTGACATCTGCCGACCTTAACCGTCTGCGTCCCGATGATATCGAGAGTTTCTCTATCCTGAAAGACGCCTCTGCAGCTGCCCTCTATGGTGCCCGCGGTGCTAACGGTGTAATCCTCGTTACCACCAAGCGCGGTGAGGAAGGTCCCGCCAAGATCTTCGGCCGTATTGAGCACTCTTTCCAGAGCCCTCTCCGCAAGGTTGAGTTGGCTGACCCTGTAACCTATATGCAGTGTTACAACGACGCTTTGATTTCTCGCGGTTCGCTGAATATTGATGACCTCGTCTACAGCCAGGACAAGATTGAGCAGACTGGTAAGCCCGGTGCCAACCGTCTTATCTATCCTGCCAACGACTGGTACAACATGCTGTTCAAGAACGTATCTCACAGTACCCGTGCCGATGTTTCTATCCGCGGTGGTGGTAAGGTGGCTACCTATTATATCTCTGGTGCCTATACTCAAGATGGCGGTATGCTCAAGGTTGACCATCGCAACAGCTTCAACAACAATATCGACAGTAAGAAATACACCATGCGTGCCAATGTGGATGTTAATGTCACCAAGACCACCAAAGTGGGTCTGCGCCTGACCGGTAACTTTGATGACTATAGCGGTCCGATGTCGTCTGGTAATGACATGTTTGTCAATGTTATGCACGCCGACCCCGTACTCTTCCCCGCTTTCTATCCTATGGACGAAGAGCACAAGGGTATCAAGCACATTATGTTTGGTAACTACCTCGATGGTCGTTACATCAACCCCTACGCCGAGATGGTACGCGGTTACAAGGACTACCAGCGTTCACAGATGATAGCTGCCTTGCAGCTCGACCAGGACTTGAGCTTCATCACCAAGGGTCTGAAGTTCACCACCCTGTTCAACCTCTCTCGTCTCTCTGACTTCGGAATCAAGCGCTACTTCCAGCCTTATTGGTACACTCTCGGTGAGTATGACTCTTACACAGGCGAATACCACATTACTCGTCTGAACGAGGACGGTACTGACTATCTTACTTATAATGAAGATGCCAAGAATGTGGTTAACACCATGTACTGGGAAAGCCGTCTGTACTGGAACCGCACCTTTGGCAAGCACTCTCTCGGTGCGCTTACCGTATTCACCACTCGCGAGGAGCGCAAGGCCAATGCTGGTACTCTCCAGCTCTCTCTGCCTTCACGCAACGTGAGCCTCGCAGGTCGTTTCACTTATGGTTATGATGACCGCTACTTCGCTGAGTTCAACTTCGGTTACAACGGTTCTGAGCGTTTCTCCTCTGAGCATCGTTGGGGTTTCTTCCCATCAGTAGGTCTCGGCTGGTTGGTATCTAACGAGAAGTTCTTCCAGCCTCTTACCAATGTCATCAGCAAACTGAAGCTCCGTGCTTCTTATGGTCTCGTGGGTAATGACAAGATTGGTGGTTCCAAGAACCGTTTCTTATATCTCTCAGAGATGTTAATGAATAATACCGGTGTAAAGTCTTATTTTGGTGAAAACCTTCAGACTTCATCTAATGGTATTACCTTCAAGCGTTATGCAAACTCAGCCATCACTTGGGAGCGCGCCAAGAAGCAGAACTACGCTATAGAGCTCTCTCTCTTCGGTGACCTTGACATCATCGCCGAGTACTACCGTGAGAAGCGTACCGATATCTATATGACACGTGCCGATATTCCTTCTACAATGGGTCTGCAGACCTCTATCGGTGCCAACATCGGTGAGGCAACTGCCCACGGTGTGGACATCCAGGTAGAGTATCGCAAGAACTGGAACAAGGACCTCTGGACATCTGCCCGCGGTAACTTCACTTTCGCCCGCAGTAGATATGATGTATACGAGGAGCCTACTTACAAGGAAGGCTATCGCCAGCACGCTGGTCGCAGCATCAAGCAGAAGTGGGGTTATATCGCTGAGCGTCTGTTCGTTGATGACGAAGAGGCTGCCAACAGCCCCTCACAGGCTGCTTTCGGTTCACAGTATGGCGGTGGTGACATCAAGTACACCGATGTCAATAAGGACGGTGTAATCAATGAGGCTGATATGGTGCCAATCGGTAATCCTACTTCACCTGAATTCATCTACGGTTTCGGTTTCTCTGTAGGTTACAAGGGCTTCGACCTCTCTATGTTCTTCCAGGGCCTCGCCAATGAGTCATTCTGGATTAATGCCGGTGGTTTCTCTACTACCAATGAAGAAACCAAGGGTGGTTTGGCTCCATTCTACAGAAACACCCAGTTGCTCAAGGCCATAGCCGATGACCACTGGAGCGAGACCAATCGCAATCTCTACGCATTCTGGCCCCGTCTGAGCACATATCTCAACAACAACAATACCCAGCCCAGCACCTGGTGGATGCGCGACGGTTCGTTCATTCGTCTGAAGCAGCTGGAATTTGGTTATACCGTTCCCCGCAACCTTACCAAGAAGTGGCACATGGATAGCCTGCGCTTCTATGTATCGGGTAGTAACCTCCTCAACTGGAGCAGCTTCAAGATGTGGGATCCCGAGCAGGGCTCTTCTGCACTGAACTATCCTCTGCAGCGCACTATCAATGTCGGTCTGAATGTTACATTCCAATAAATAGCAATCATTATGATAAAGATATTCAATAAAATCAAGATTTCGGTAATGGCTGCCGTTGTTGCTCTGATGGGTCTTACGGCGTGCAACGATTACCTTGATGTAGTACCCGATGGTGGCGACCCTACTTTACCTGATGCGTTCGCCCTTCGTTCGGTAGCCTATCGTTACCTCGGTACTTGCTATAGCTATATGCCTAAGGATGGTACCGGCAGCGACCCTGCTATGCTGGGTAGCGACGAGCTCGTGGACCTCTATCCCCGTACCACAGGCAAGTATTTCAGTACCAGTATGACCATGATTGCCCGTGGTTATCAGAACAAGTCAACTGTTTATGGTAATGATTGGCATTCTCTCTTTACCGGTATTCGTGATTGCGACAACCTGATTGACAATGTTGATTTGGTTCCCGATATGAACCAGGAAGAGAAGAACCAGTGGAAGGCCGAGGCTCGTTTCCTCAAGGCTTACTACCACTTCTGCCTTATCCGCAAGTGGGGTGCTATCCCTGTGGTTAAGCACAGTCTGCCTATGGACGCCAGTGTCGAGGATGTACGTGTATATCGCGATCCTATCGATACTTGCTTCAACTTCGTGCTCAGCGAACTCGATAAGGCCATCCCTGACCTTGCAGAGTCCTTCTCCAATACCGAGTTTGGCCGCATCACCAAGGCTATCGGTTATGCGTTCAAGGCACGTGTAGCCTGCTACGCCGCCAGTCCTCTCTTCAATGGCAACGATGACCAGAAGAACCTCGTAGACAAGCGTGGTGTGCAGCTCTTCCCCACTAAGACCGAAGAGCAGAAGCTCGAGCGTTGGCAGTATGCCGTTGACGCTTGTAAGGCTGCCATCGAGGAGTGTCAGAAGATTAACCTCAAGCTCTATGAGGGCGAGGATATCCTCTATCGTATGAACGATACGCTGAAGACCGACCTCATTCTCCGTGGCGCTATGTGCGAGAGATGGAACTCTGAGCTCATCTGGGGTAACACCCAGTCCTGGACTTCCGAGCGTATTAACTGGCAGGTTATGGGTTGTGTCAATCTCCAGTACGAGGAGAATCCGCAGTTTACAGGTGCTCTTACCGGTTATCGTTGTTTCGGTGTGCCATTGAAGGTGGCTGAAGAGTTCTATTCTAAGCATGGTGTCCCAATCGCTGTTGACAAGGATCGTCAGGCAGGTTGGAATGAAATGGAAATCAAGCGTGGCGACGAGCAGAACCAGTTCTATCTCGAGCGTGGCTATGAGACTGTGAAGCTCAACTTCGACCGCGAACCTCGATTCTATGCCTTCTTGGGCTTCGACGGTGGCAAGTGGCTCGGCCAGCTTACCGATGCTGAGTACAACGACCTGACCTCTGACAAGGTGAAGAAGGTCAAGTGCCGCGTAGGACAGTATGCCGCCAAGGCAGGTGCCAACGTAGGTCCTGTGACAGGCTACTTCCCCAAGAAGACCTTCCCCTACAAGAACCGTGTCAATGCAGCCAACGGTACTACCAATATATCTTCTACTTGGTTCCCTTATCCTATCATGCGTCTTGCCGACCTCTATCTGCTCTATGCCGAGGCCATCAACGAACTTGAAGGTCCTAACGGTGCCCACAGTACCGACCTCTTCTATTATATCAACGCTGTTCGCGAGCGTGCCAAGATTCCAGATGTCAAGACTGCTTGGGATGACTACAGCACCAACCCCGGTTACTACAATACCCAGAGTGGTATGCGCGCCATCATCCATCAGGAGCGTATGAACGAGCTCGCTTTCGAGAGCCAGCGTTTCTGGGATATCCGTCGTTGGAAGGAAGGTCCAACTGAGTACAATAAGAACATCTATGGTTTCAATATCGCAGGTGCTTCTGCCGAAGACTATTACAAGAAGACCCTCGTATTCGAGCAGCCCTTCTTGGTACGCGATTATTTCTGGCCCATCAGTACGTACAACATGGAGCACAACCCCAATTTGATTCAGAACACTGGTTGGTAAACTAATATTAGACATTATACGATTATGAAGAAATTATTATTATCGTTCAGCATATTGCTCCTGTCTGCTATGGCTATCTCCAGCTGTAGCGACGGAGACAGAATTGATCAGCGCGGAGGCTTACCCTTGCCCCAGCAGCCCAAGATAGTAGACGTTAAGTCTGTTCCTGGTGGTGCCGTGCTGAAATTCCAGATTCCCGATGACCCATACCTCAAGGGCATCGTGGCTACCTATGAGCGCAATGGTGCCATGGTAGAGTCTCGTATCTCCCGTTATCTTGACACCTTGATGGTTGAAGGCTATGCCGATCTCCAGGAGCATGCTGTAGAGGTACGCAGCTTCAACGCCGACGATGTGAAGTCAGAGGCACAGACCGTAAAGATTACTCCTCTCGAGGCACCAGTCAATACTGCCAGCTTTGAGTTCTTCGAGGCATTCGGTGGTTTCAAGGTAAAGATTAAGAACAATCCTACCAAGGCTACTCTCGCCCTCGTGGTTCAGGCCGATACCCTGAATGCCGACCAGGACCTCACCTACGAGCAGCGCAAGTGGAAGGATGTTTCTACGCTTTTCATGTCGAGCGACTCGGTAATGCTCACACGCCGCAACATGTCGGCTGTGCCCACCGTGCTTTCTGCCTATCTGCGCGACAGCTACGGCAACACCTCTGAGCGCCAGCTTATCAAGATTACTCCTAAGGCCGAGACTGAACTTGACAAGAGCAAGTTCAAGTATTACCCTGTTGCCGACGACAACTTTGTCAACGACCCCAATGGTGGTGGTGTTGCCGCACTCTGGGACAAGGCGACTACCGGTACTGGTAAATTCTTCGTTGCCGCCAAGGGTTGTCCTATCCCCACATGGCTTACCATCGACCTCGGTGTAGGCGAAGAGGGTACCGTGCTTAGCCGTATCAAGACTTATCCACGTTCCGACTACGATGTATTCCAGGGTGGTAACATCCGTCAGTGGGAGTTCTGGGGTATCTATGACGATCCCAAGGAAGACCTTACCAAGAATCCTTGCGCGAAGACCGACCCCGACTACCAGCAGCGTCATGGCTTCAGCCGTGGTTGGGTCATGCTGACCAAGGGTGAGCAGTACAAGCCCTCTGGCTATGCTCCTGACGGCACTGTCGATGGATGGACTCCTGAAGACCGTGAGTATTATCTCTACAATACCGAGTATGAGGTAGACAATACCAATGAGCTTACTCCTAACGCTTACGACAAGATTCGCTACCTGCGTCTCGTAGTGGTCAATACCTTTGCCACTTACCAGTATCCCGCTACATCGGGTGCATGGTTTATCGGTGAGATCACACCATGGGGACAGGTGAACAAATAATAACTCTTAAAACGTTAAAGCAATGAGAAAACTATTATATATATCGTTGATAGCCGCACTCGTAGGTAGCTTTACCTCTTGTAAGGATCAGGATGATATCTACAAGGAGTGGGTAGTACCTGGCGGCAGCATTTATCCCGAGAAGGCCAATGGACTCAGAGCTATTCTGGGTTCAGGCAGAGTTCAGCTCAAGTGGGCTGCTCCCAAAGACCCAGCCGTTAAGCGCGCTGTCATCACATGGGACAATGGCGAGAAGTCACGTGAGATTAGTTATGCTGACTTTGAGGGACAGGACAGCATCCTTGTCGAGATTAACGACCTCAAGGAGCAGAGCCACTCTTTCACTATCACCAACTATGATGCCGAGAACCACGTTTCCATGACTTCCGAGAAGTCAGCTTCACCCTATGGCGCCATCTGGCTCTCTACCCACGCAGAGCGTACCATCAAGTCGGCCGAGATGAAAGGCGCTGATGCCAACGTAGCCCTTGGCTTCGGTACCAACGAGATGGTTGCTACCAAGTTCCGTTACCTCAACGCCGACGGCGAATGGGTTGTCACCGAGCCCGTGCCCAGTGCCCAGGCGAGCACAGTCTTTGCCAACGCCAAGGGTGGTGTGCGTTACCAGTACAGTTCTGGTTACTGCCCTGCCGAAGGTCTTGACACCATCTGGAATGACTGGAGCAAGAGTCCTACACCCATCGCCAGCCGCTTAGACCCCTCTGAGTGGGAAGTTACAGCCACTGGCTGGAACGCTGCGACACCTCCCAGCAAGGTATTCGACGGACTTGTTACTACCGACATGACCAAGGCATGGGTTTGGAATAACGGTGGCAAGTGGCCGGTTGTCCTCCAGATTGATATGAAGAAGTCTTCATACGTTATCAACCGTATGGTTGTACACAACTTCTTGGCCGGCAACATGGGTAAGCGTCGTCTGTACAACGTGTCTTACTTCTTCGGCGACGAGCCTTTCAACCTTGACCCAGGTTCTGCTTATGCCTCTCCATCTGGCACCCCATGGCCTATCGCTACTGAGCCTACTTTTGCCAAGGCCAAGTACTGGCGTGGCACCACCTTCTGGAATGGTGATGCTTCTCACAACGAGAACGCCAATGGTACTCAGTGTCGCTACATTGCCATGGTAATGCACAATAGCCGCGCAAGCACTCAGATTGCTTGTCAGGAGATTGAGGTTTATGGCTATGACATGGAAGCCGAATAATACACCTTATTATATAATATAGATTAGAAGAGTCCCGATGACCATGAGCGTCATCGGGACTTTTTTGATGGTTGGTGCGTTGGCATTTTATCTTTTCTCAGTAATAAATACTGTTAAGATGGCGGTTTTTACGCAGAAATGGAGTAATTTTGCCATCGCAAACAACAAATTTAACATTATACTGACAATGAAAAAGATTAGAGCCGCCGTAGTAGGTTACGGCAATATCGGTCATTACGCCGTGCAGGCCCTCGAAGCCGCCAAGGATTTCGAGATAGCTGGCATCGTGCGTCGTCAAGGCAACACAGACTGCCCATTGGAACTTACTCCTTACGAGGTAGTAGATGATATCTCCCTGCTCCACGATGTAGATGTGGCTATTCTCGCCACGCCTACACGTTCTTGCCCCGACTATTCAGCCAAGATAGTGGCTATGGGCATCAATACCGTCGACAGCTTTGATATCCATACCAGCATCCTCGACTATCGCTGCAAGCAGATGGAAAACTGCAAGAAGGCAGGCCGTGTCAGCGTCATCGCTGCCGGATGGGACCCCGGTTCAGACTCCGTAGTGCGCGTGCTCATGGAGAGCCTTGCCCCCAAGGGACTCAGCTATACTAATTTCGGTCCCGGCATGAGTATGGGTCACTCTGTCTGCGTGCGTAGCAAGGAGGGTGTGCGCAATGCCCTCTCTGTCACCATTCCCCTCGGCGAAGGCATCCATCGCCGTATGGTCTATGTAGAGCTCGAAGACGGAGCCACTCTCGAGCAGGTCACCGCTGAGATCAAGGCCGACCCCTATTTCGCCAACGACGAGACCCATGTCTTCGCCGTAGCCTCTGTCGATGATGTGCGCGATATGGGTCATGGTGTCAACCTCGTGCGCAAGGGTGTGAGCGGCAAGACCCCCAACCAGCGTTTCGAGTTCAATATGAGCATCAACAATCCTGCCCTCACCGCCCAGGTGCTTGTCAATGTGGCTCGCGCCACCATGCGTCTGCAGCCCGGCTGCTACACCATGCCCGAGATACCCGTTATCGACATGCTCGCTGGCGACCGTGAGGAGATTATCGGTCATCTGGTATAAGCAGAAAACAACGGAAAACGAATCATAATGAATCGCAAAACTTATCTTATGCTTGCCTCCGTGATGGCGGCAGTGGTAGTGGCGCTGCTCATCAGTGCGCGTCCTGCCGATGAAATCATGACCCATAAGGGCAACACCACCATCGTCAACACCACCCAGTTGGGTGCGCAGGTGCGTGGCTTCAAGGGCGCCACTCCCGTGTTGATACACATCGAGAAAAACAAGGTGGTCAAGGTAGAGGCTCTGCCCAACAGAGAGACTCCCAAGTTCTTCGCCCGTGCCAAGGCTGTGCTCCAGCAGTTTGAGGGGCTTACAGTGGCCAAGGCCCAGAAGGCCGAGGTCGATGGCGTCAGCGGCGCCACCTTCAGTTCCAATGCGCTCACCAAGAACGTCAAGCTCGGACTGGAGTATTACAAGAAGCACAAGAAGTAACCAGACAGTATTGGTAACGCCCATACCGCCCTATTTCATACAGCGTGGCAAGGATTGAGTTCCCTGCCACGTTTTTTTTATTGGTGTGGGGGAGGGAGGTGCATTGTGAGCCCCTCCCCAGCTCTCACCAAGGGATGGAAATCCATTCCCGTTGTGTTTAAGTAGGTTATGGTTACGCTCCTTTTCTTGAATAAGGCTGGAATGGGGCCTTTGTTTTGGCTTTTTCCTTCCCCTTGGGGAAGGTTAGGATGGGGCTTGTGGTTGATGGTACGCACCCCTGGCAACTCTGTAGGAGTTGCGATTACAAAGCCCAGGGTTGAGGTGCGTAGCGCCTCTACCCTGGGTATAAATATAATAAGGTGTAGCTACTCTGTAAGAGTTGCGATTAGCCGAAGGCGTTATTCTCAATCTGATATTATCCGTCTATCCATTCCTGCCCATCATCCTGCTGCGGGTAACGCCTACGGCTAAGCGCAACTCCTACAGAGTTGCCAGGTTAGTGGGGTGCTTACCCAGGGTAGCGGACTTCGCCCGCAACCCTGGGCTCGAGAAACGCAACTCCTTCAGAGTTGCTGCTGCTTGCGAGGGGGTCATTCGCGGGGGTAATCCATTATTAGCTGCTTCTATTTGTGGTTTATATCAACACAAAAAGCCATGGCGTCTGTTGTCGACTTCGCCTTTTTGTGGCTGTCGGTGACGCCAGTCGGAAAACGAGTTTTCCTCCTTGTTGTCGCCACCATCCCCAACGCCATGCTTTGCATGACGACAACAGCCGGCATGGTTCAAAAAGCGGCCGGCGGCCGTAAAAAAAGGCCGCCGTTGGCGGTAAAAAAACAGCTGATTGTAAGCCCCTCCCTAACCCTCCCCATGGGGCGGGAATTCGTTCTCGTTGTGTTTGAGGAGGTTGTGGTGCACACCTTCCCCTTGGGGAAGGCTGGGATGGGGCCTTCGTTTGGGCTTTTTTCCTTCCCCGTGGGGAAGGTTAGGATGGTGCCTATGGTGGACGGGACGCACCCCTGGCAACTCCTACAGAGTTGCTGCTGCTTACGGAGTGTACCCAAGAAGCCCCTCTCTGGCTCTCTACAAAGGGAGAGAATTGAGCCCATCTCCCCAAACCTTCGCCATGGGGTGTGAGTTCATTCTCCTTGTGTTTGAGGAGATTGGGTTGCGCTCCTTCCCCTTGAGGAAGACTGGGATGGAGCTTCACTTTGCCACCGCCGTGACCCTGTCGGCTGGCTCGTACCTTATGATACGTGAGCTCGTGCCTTATGATACGTGAGCTCGTGCCTTATGTTACGAGGGCTCGTGCCTTATGATACGAAGTTGGCGGTGTGGTCTCCTCGCTCCCCGTCTTCCCTTCCGCGCTCCGCAGTGCTATCTACTGCGACGCAACCATCCTCTCGTTGCCTACCAATTTCATCCCAATATGCAAAAACATGGCGGGGGATGGCGTTTTAACCGTCAAAAATGTGTAAATTTGTAGTCACAATGACCATAAACCTACTTATTGAGTTGTTAAACTTATCCACTGTCATGAAACAAAGAATCTACACATTGACACTCCTGCTCATGGCTTTTGCCTTGGGCGCTATGGCGCAACTCCGTTTGCCCGCCATCATTTCAGACCACATGGTGATTCAGCGCGGCGAGCCCGTACACGTTTGGGGATGGGCTGCCCAAGGTCAGAAGGTTACAGCCACCCTCGCCGGACACAAGGCTACCGTGCGCACCGGCAAGGACGGCCGCTGGAGTCTCTATCTCCCCGCCATCAGCGCCGCCGGACCTCACACCCTCACAGTCTCAGCCGGCAAGGAAAGCCTCTCCGTGACCGACATTCTCGCTGGCGAGGTGTGGATGACCAGTGGCCAGTCCAATATGGACTTCCGTCTGCGCAGCATCGACCGTGCCGACGACGAGATTAGCCATGCCACTAATGCCAGCATACGCCTCTTTGAAATCAACCACGCCCTGGCGAGCCGTCCTGCCGACGATGTGAGTGGACACTGGGCTGTCACTACCCCCGAGGCTGCCGACTGCTTCACCGCCGTGGGCTACCTCTTCGCCAAAGAACTCAATGCGGCGCTCGGCTGTCCTGTGGGCATCGTCAACGCCAGTTGGGGCGGCACCCAGATTGAGAGCTGGATGACCATGGGGTCGATAGACCGTTTCCCCAAGTATACCCAGCTCATGGAGCAGCTCCGCTCTGACGCCTTCCGTGCCAACGAGCTGCGCGGACTTGCCAACGACGCCCGCTTCGAGCGTGAGGTGGCTGCCGATCGTGGCGAAGCCGAAGGCTGGTATGCCCCCTCTTACGACAAGAGTCACTGGCAGCCCCTCGCCATGCCCGGTCTGTGGGCCGATGCGCCTCTCGCCCGGATGGACGGCGTGGTCTGGACCACTGCTAAGTTCACAGTGCCCGACTCCCTCGCCGGCCGCGAGGCTCTGCTCTCCCTCGGTTTCATCGACGATGCCGATGTGACCTGGGTCAACGGCCACCGTGTGGGTGCCACCCGTGGCTATGCCGTCAAGCGTCGTTACCAGATACCTGCCGGTGTGCTCCATGCCGGCGACAACGAGCTGACGGTCAAGATTATCGACGACCACGATGGTGGCGGATGCTATGGCTCAGCCAGCCTCTTCTATGTCCAGGTGGGCAGCCGTCGTCTCTCTATCCTCAATCATCCCTGGAGCTACTGCGTGTCGGTAGAGAAGGACAACAGCGGTTTCCGCAGCTACTTCTCCAACGACTTCCCCTCACGTATATATAATGGTATGGTCGCCCCCGTGGCTCCCTATCCCGTCAAGGGCATCGTCTGGTATCAGGGCGAAGCCAATACCGAGCGCCCCGGCGAATACTACGACCTCTTCCCAGCCATGATTGACGGCTGGCGACAGGCTCGTCAGCGTCCGGAGTTGCCATTCTACTGGGTGCAGTTGCCCAACTTCATCGCCACGCCCAAGAACGACCTTGCCGGACTGCGCGATGCCCAGACTTCAGCCCTCTCCCTTGCCCATACGGGTCAGGCGGTGACTATCGATGTGGGCAATCCCACCGACGAACATCCCCTCGACAAGCATACCGTAGCCCGCCGCCTTGCCCTCCATGCCCTGCACAACGACTATGGCCATAGCGACCTCGTCTGCCAGAGTCCTCGTGCCACCGGCGTTACCCGCCAGGGCGACGGCACCATCCTGGTTACCTTCAGCCATGTGGCCCAGGGTCTACAGTGTCATGACCGCTATGGCTATCTCTGCGGATTTGCTGTCATCGACGCCCAGGGCAAGCGCCACTGTGTCAAGGCCGAGATAGCAGGCACCGACAGCGTGCGCCTGCTCACCACTCCCAACCTCGCAGTGACCACGGTGACCTATGGCTGGGAAAACAATCCCGAAGACGCCAACCTCTTTGGTTCGACAGGACTGCCCGCCACGCCCTTCATGATGAAGGTAGGGCAGGGGAAGTGAGTGGAAATGTAAAAAACAATAGATTGTTTTGTATTTCGCTCGGTTTGCATTACCTTTTGATAAGTTAGGCGGCGTCTCAACAATGCAAAATGAAAAATCTTATGCTTTTTCTTTGCATTGTCTTCGACTTGCACTACCTTTGTATCAGTTAAAACATTACTAATATATACTACAATGACAGAAAAAGAGAAAGACGCGGTGCAGCTGCCCGACAACGCTTTTCGTGAACTTCACGACGGCGAGGAGTACAAGCCCATTATGGGTCCCGAAAAGACCATTCCCGAAGTCACAGCATGGAGTGTGACGTGGGGATTGTTGATGGTAGTGCTGTTCTCGGCTGCTGCCGCCTATCTGGGATTGAAGGTTGGTCAGGTATTCGAGGCCGCCATCCCTATCGCCATCATCGCCATCGGCTTATCGTCGGCCACCAAGCGCCGCAACGCCATGGGCGAGAATGTTATCATCCAGAGCATCGGAGCCTGTTCGGGCGCTGTGGTAGCCGGAGCCATCTTTGTGATGCCCGCCATCTATATGCTTGACCTCCAGGCCGACTTCCTGCGCGTATTCATCGCCTCGTCGCTGGGGGGTATCCTCGGCATTCTCTTCCTCATACCTTTCCGCAAGTATTTCGTCAAGGATATGCACGGCAAATATCCCTTCCCCGAAGCCACTGCCACCACCCAGGTGCTCGTGTCGGGTGCCAAGGGAGGCAGCCAGGCCAAGCCCCTGCTCGTGGCTGGTCTCATCGGTGGACTCTACGACTTCATCGTCGCCACCTTTGGTCTGTGGAACGAGAACTTCACCTCGCGTGTAGTGACATGGGGTCAGCAGCTTGCCGACCATGCCAAGCTCGTCTTCAAGGTCAACACCGGTGCTGCCGTCCTCGGTCTGGGCTACATCATCGGTCTGCGCTATGCCGCCATCATCTGCTTCGGTTCGCTTGCCGTGTGGTGGCTTATCGTTCCGGGTATGGCTTTGCTTTTCCCCGACACCGTCCTCAACCAGTGGGACCCCAATATCGCAATCCCTGTGGGTGAAATGACACCCGAAGCCATCTTCAAGGCCTACGGCCGTTCCATCGGTATCGGTGGCATCGCCATGGCTGGTGTGATAGGCATCATCAAGAGCTGGGGCATCATCAAGAGTGCCGTCGGCCTTGCCGCCCGTGAGATGAAGGGCAAGGGCGCTGGCGCCGAAGAGGTAGTGCGCACCCAGCGCGACATCTCCTTCAAGATTATCGCCATCGGCTCGGTGCTCACCCTTATGGTTACCTTCGCCTTCTTCTATGCCGGCGTGATGGACTTCAACCTCACCCATGCCGTGGTAGCCATCCTGCTGGTTGCCGTGATAGCCTTCCTCTTCACCACTGTGGCAGCCAATGCCATAGCCATCGTGGGTAGCAACCCCGTATCGGGCATGACGCTCATGACCCTCATCCTCGCCTCGGTAGTGATGGTGGCTGTGGGTCTCAAGGGCAATGCCGGTATGCTCGCAGCCCTCCTTATGGGTGCCGTGGTATGTACCGCCCTCTCTATGGCAGGCAGTTTTGTCACCGACCTCAAGATAGGTTACTGGTTGGGTACCACTCCCAAGAAGCAGGAGACCTGGAAATTCCTCGGCACCATCGTGTCGGCAGCCACTGTAGCCGGCGTGATGATCGTGCTCAACAAGACCTACGGCTTCCAGAGCGGCAAGCTCGCCGCACCCCAGGCCAACGCCATGGCAGCCGTCATCGCTCCGCTCATGAACGGTCAGGGGGCGCCCTGGTTGCTCTATGGCATTGGCGCCGTCATCGCCCTCGTTCTCGACCGTTGCAAGATTTCAGCCCTTGCCTTTGCCCTGGGTATGTTTATCCCCATGGAACTCAATATCCCCCTCCTCGTGGGTGGCGCCGTCAACTGGTTTGTCACTACCCGTTCGCAGGATGCTGAGGTCAACAAGGCCCGTGGCGAGAAGGGTACCCTGCTTGCCAGCGGATTTATCGCCGGCGGTGCCCTGATGGGCGTAGTGAGCGCTCTGCTCAAGTTTGGCGGCATCGAGTTCAACTACGACGCCTGGTGGGCCAACCACCTGAGCGAGCTCCTGTCTCTGGCTGCTTACCTTTTGCTCATTACCTATTTCATCATAGCCACCCGCACCACCAAGAAGGTCTGATGCGGGGCAGGCTTCAATCGTTGACGATATGAACACCTCTTCCTTATCCCTTGCCGTCCGCACTGGCATGCTGCTCATGGTCGCCCTGCTTGTGACCATGAGCGCCAGCGCTGCGGCCCGGCGCTATGCCAAGATTTCCCGTGCCTGGGTAGAGCACGATGTCATCCTGGACGGCCAGCGAGGCATGAAGGTCCACCTCTATCTTACCGTGAGCGGCATGAAGCGCCGCAGCGTGAGCCTCACCGGCGAGGTTACCCTCGACAGTGATGTGGCGGGCGACGACCCCGTGGTCATCTACCGCTGCGACGGTGCCCTGATGCCCAGCCACGACATCGACACCTATCTGGACTACACCCTCTTTGTCAACTACGACACAGGCAATTGGCCCGAGGGCGACCACCACTATTATCTCAATGTCCTCGTGACCAATACCGCCAATGGCGAAGCCCTCAACACGCCCGGTTCTACCATCCTCGACTTCTCGCTGAAGCGTGGTGACGACGGCTCCTACATCAGTTATGATACCACCGTCGAAGAGATTAAGCAGCGGATAGGCTATCAGCCCTCTACGCCTACCACGCCCGCTACTCCGGCGCCCGTGGCTACCCCCAAGCCAGCCCCCCAAGCGGCTCCGGCGCCAGTAGCTACCCCCAAGCCGGTTCAGAAGACCACTCCCTCGACACCATCTGCTCAGGAAATGACCGACCAGCAGCGGTTGTACATCTCCTGGATGAAAGACCGCATTATCAAGCAGCTCGATGCTGGCGATGGCAACTACATTGTGATATGCACCAACAGCTATGCTCATGGTCCGAACAAGGTGACAGACATCTTCTGGGTCCCCCGCGACTTCAGACCTTACAGCTCGGCATACAAGCAGCTCATGGCGACCGACAAATATATCAAGTGTTTTGTGGATGGCATAGATGTCCTCAAACTCATCAACCACACCCTCGCCGACGGCCGTGAATTCAGCACGGTCTATATATGCGACCGCGACCAACTTGCCAACGGTGAGGCTTGGGAGTATAAAAACAAGAACCATCCCGAACAGGCCACCCACTACTATATGGAAGAGCACCGCATATCCTCAAAGGCAGCAGCCTGGCTGCAACTGCTCATAGAGGGAAAGCTCACTACGATGAGCTTTCAAGGGCGTGACGGCTTAAAAATGGAGACCACCACGAGAGTAGCCCTCAAGGCTCCGCGTCGTATCCCTTATGGCAACTCGCCCGACACGTACTGATGTTGGCGTCGCCCCTTCGCCCTCTCCGCTGCCCATCACACCCCTTAACCTGATATAATCCTTATCCATGACCGTCATAGTCACAGCGCATGTGGCGGTTATGGATATTTTTTTGCAGATTCATACAACTATGACACAATCTATGTCCCCTGCCTGGCAGCCCGACGCAAGTCAGCTGCGCGTGATAGAAACCCCGTTAGGAGGTTACCACCTGGTGCTGGCGCCTCCTGGTTGCGGCAAGACCCAGATACTTACAGAGCGCATCCGTCGTGCCCACGACCAGGGCATAGCCTATGGCGACATGCTCTGCCTCACCTTTACCAACCGCGCTGCCCGCGGCATGCGCGAGCGCATCGCCCAGTATATCGAGGGCGCCGACCTCAGCCAGCTCTATGTCGGCAACATCCATAGATTCTGTTCCCGTTTCCTCTTCGAGCACCACCTTGTCGAGGCAGAGACCTCGGTCATCGACGATGACGATGCCCTGAGCATCCTTGCCCGTTACCAGAACGAGGAAGAAAGTGCCATCAAGCAGCGCCACAACCGCCGTCGCGAGTATGCTGAGATTATCCAGTTTGCCCACTTCATGCACCAGATTATCCATCATCATCCGCGTGGGCTGAGGCTCCATCCCGACTGTGTCAGTGCCGACGATGTGCGCGCTCTCAAAGCCATCTGCCGTGCCGAGCGTCGCGAGTTCACCCCCGACGCCATGATACATATCTACGACCACACCGACGACTACCGCGACTTCATCCATGGCGACGCCTTCGATGTGGGCACCCAAGCCCTTGCCGCCAACACCCTGCGCAAGATGCGCTATGCCCACGCCTACACCGCCTACTGCCGTCAGAACAAGCTCATCGACTTCGAGGACCTGCTCCTGCTCACCTACGACGCCCTCACTGTCGACAACGACTATCCCCACTACCGCTGGATCCAGGTCGACGAGGTTCAGGACCTCAACGCCATGCAGATGGCCATCATCGACCTCATCACCGATACCGCCGTCACCCGTGGCGAGGGCATGGTGATGTATCTCGGCGATGCCCAGCAGGCCATCTTCTCCTTTATGGGCGCCAAGAGCGACACCCTTGCCCTGCTGCGCCAGCGCTGTGGCGACCATATCTACCACCTCAACATCAACCACCGTTCGCCGGCGTCGCTCCTTGCCATGACCAATCACTATGCTGCCGAAGTCTTGGGCGTAGACCGCGCTCTGCTGCCCACAGCCCAGCCCAGCGACGCCGCCGACTGTGCCGAGATGCGGCTCATCGAGTCGCCCCTCATCGACAGCGAGTATCACGATGTGGCTGCCCTTGCCCGCAAGCTCGCCCTTGCCGACAACCGTGAGACCACCGCCATCGTGGTCAACTCCAACTATGATGCCGACAAGGTGGGCGAGGCACTCCATGCCCTCGATATGCCCTTCTTCCAGGTGTCGGGAACAGATATTTTTGCCTCAGTCCAGGTCAAGACCATGCTCGCCCATCTCAATGTGCTTGCCTCGGAGACCAACTTCATGGCATGGGCACGCTTGCTCTATGGATTGGGCGTCTTTGCCGCTCCCGCCTCTGCCCGCGAGTTTATGCGCAAGATGCTCAACCGCGCCCTCCTGCCCTCCGATTTTCTGCTCTACGACTCCACCACCTACGTGCAGGACTTTGTGGCTGCCGTCGACGCCGACGCTCCCGTGGTGGTCTTCGATACCGAGACCACCGGACTCAGCGTCTTCGACGACGACATCCTGCAGATAGCCGCTGTCAAGATGCAGCATGGCCGCATGGTCGAGGGCTCCTCCTTTGTGGTGCATATCCAGACCGAGCGCCCCATCCCCGAGATGCTCGGCGACATCCCCAACCCCATCATCGAAGAGCGGCGCCACGCCACCCTCGTCGGCCATGCCGAGGCACTGCGCCAGTTTGTCGACTACATCGGCGACTGCCGTCTGGTGGGTCACAATGTCGAGTACGACTACCAAATCCTCGTCCACAACCTCAGCCGCTATCTTCCCGAAGCCCCCCTTCCTGCTCACGACCGCTGCATCGACACCCTCAAGCTCCTGCGCCTGCTCCATCCCGAGCTGGTGAGCTATCGGCTTGACTTCTTCCGCCGCCAGCATCTCTTCGGACTCAGCGAAGACAATGCCCACCTTGCCGATGTCGATGTCGAAGACACCTGCCGCGTCATGGCCCACCTCTACCGTCGTTGCCGCGAGGTCATCCCCGAGCAGCAGGAGTTTCTTGACCGTGCCGCCACCCGCAGGGCTGCCGACATGCTGCGCCGCAATTACCGCGACCTCTATGTCCGTGCCCGTGAGCAGCTCTATGACCACGCGCCGGCTGGCGACAGTCCTGCCATGGTCGGCCAGATGCGTGCCGTCTACGACTACCTGCGCCAGATGGGCGGCGACCATGCCCAACCCCACAAGATAGACTATGTGCTCAGCTATATCGCCCACGACATCGTCGACAGCAGCCTCGCGCCGTCGCTTGCCGAGCAGCTGCAGCGCCACCTTATGGAGACCAACACCCTCAAAGAGTCAGACCTCTGCGGCTCAGATGTCCTCGACGAGCGCATCTTCGTCTCCACCATCCACAAGGCCAAGGGCCTCGAGTTCGACAATGTCATCGTCTTTGATGTAGTCGACGGCCGTTATCCCAACTACTTCACCCGCGACGACGAAGCCCAATGTGCCGAAGACCGCCGCAAGCTCTATGTAGCCCTCACCCGTGCACGCCGCCGCGTCTATGTGGCGTGGAGCAGCGGGCGCATCGCCTACCGTGGCGACAGGGTCGTCCAGTATCTCTCGCCGTTCCTGCTGCCCGTGGTGCGTTACTTCGACAGCCTCAGTTGAACCCGCTGCCGGCATCGGGCAGCCCCCTGCACCCAGAACAATAATCACAAATATAGTAAAGACTAATTATGAAGACAATCCTTACAACCTTTGGCATGGTCGTCGTCGCCACTGCCGCGTGCGCACAGACCACGCTGTGGAAGACCGACACCGCCAGTCACAAGTATTACCGCATTCCCGCCATCGTGGCGTATGACAACCACGTCATAGCCTTCTCCGACAACCGCTCGGGCGTGACCGACGCCACCAGTTGGGGCGATGTAGGTTCGGTGGGCAACATCAGCATCGAGGTACGCCACAGCAACGACGGCGGACAGACCTGGACCGCTCCCCGCTGCGCCGTCATGGGATTTGGCAGCGGCAACTTCGACCAGAGCCATGGCGATGCCGCCGTGGTGCGCGACCGCGAGACGGGCCGCATGCTCATTATGACCGGCTCGGGCGAAGTGGGCTACGGCAGGTCGCGTGTAGATGTACCCGGCGACTACTCCAAGGTACTCAAGGTAGGCCGCTACTACAGCCTCGACGACGGCTACACCTGGAACGGTGGCGATGTGACCTCGCAGATTTATGACCTCTATCGCGGTCATGGCAATATCTTCCGCCTCTTCTTCACCAGCGGCCGCATCTGCCAGAGCCGACTCGTCAAGCATGGCACCTACTATCGTCTCTACTCTGCCGTGGTGACCAATGAGGGCAGTCTGGTCGTCTACTCCGATGACTTCGGCCACACATGGGTACCCCTCGGCGGTGCCGACGCCCGTCCAGCCCCACAGGGCGATGAAGCCAAGATAGAAGAGCTGCCCGACGGCCGCGTGCTGCTCAGTTGTCGTCGCAGCGGTCAGGACGGCCGATGGTTCAACATCTTCACCTACGCCGACCGCCAATGCCAGGACGGCAGTTGGGCAGAGCCTGTAGCCTCGGAGAAGCACGACGGCGGTACAGCCACCATCAACAACAACTGCAATGGCGAGATACTCTTCATCCCAGCCCTCGATGCCGACGGCCGTAAGGTCTATGTGGCTCTCCAGTCGGTGCCCCGTGGCACCCCTGGCAACCATCCCACCAACCTTGAGCGCCGCAGCCATGTCTCCATCTACTGGAAAGCCTTCGACACAGCCGACAGTTGGGCCACGCCCGACCGCTGGGCTGAAGGATGGCAGCGCCACGAGATTACCGATGGCTATTCTGCCTATTCATCCATGGCGCTCGACGGCAATGGCGATATCTGCTTCATCTATGAAGACCATGGCGTCCACTTCCGTCTGGGCAGTCAGCCCACCGAGATGTACGACATCCTCTATCGCCACCTCAGTCTTCAGGACATCACCGGAGGACGGTATCAGTACCGTGCCGCCAAGTAGGGCAGTGAGTATAGCCCATATCGCAAAATCCCCGCAGTCGGCAGTCGGCTGCGGGGATTGTTTTACGCATCATCGCGGCGCTCTTTCCGAGCAGTCCCAGCCTGTGGATGGCTGCGCCCGCGAGCCAGATAGAGTCGGGTGGGGCAGCGGTCAAGACAAAATGACAAACAATGAGCTTTTTTAATGACATTTATATAAATATTCTTGTAATGACCACCTATTTTTACTAATTTTGCGATATAGTAACTACAGAACTGACAATAATGAAGAAATCGGTCATATTATTCACTCTGATGCTCATCGCGGTGGTGCGGGCATCGGCTTCCGACACCTACACCTCGCTCTGGCAGCGCTTCGACAAGGCTGCCGCCGCATGGCAGCCACGCACTGCCATCGCCGTGCTCGACAAGATTATCGTGCGCGCCACTGCCGAGAAAGCCTACGGCCATCTGGTCAAGGCACAGATAGCCCGTGGAGGGTTGACCATCCAGATATCGCCCGACTCGCTCGACGCCGTGGCTGCGCAGATGGCTGCCGAAGAGCAGCGCGCCAAGTCGCCCGTGCTGCGCGCCGTCTATGCCACCGCCCTGGGCAAGCTCTACGCCATGCAGCAGAGAGGCATAAACCGCAAAGCCTATCAGCAGAAGAGCCGCGACTGCTTTGCCCGAGCTCTCAAGGACCCCGACCTGCTCGCCAAGACCCAGGCCAAGACCTACGAGCCCGCCGTGGAGCGTCGGGATATGAGCAAGGCGTTCGGAGGCGACCTGCTCCACGTTGTGGCTGGTGAGGCCAAGGAGTATGGGCTGCTCAACCGCTACTACGAAGCCCACGGCAACCGCCGCGCCGCCTGTCTGGCCGCCTGCCTCGACCTGCGCGAGAACCACAGCGACTGGCTCTACACCCGCAGCGGCAAGCAGCACTACCAGCACGCCATAGACTCGCTCATCAATGTATACCAAGACCTCGACGAGTGTGGCGAGCTGGCCATAGACCACTATGAGGCTATGGATGAAGACGCTAAAGACATCGTAGAGCGCCGCATAAGATACATAGACTGGGCAATAGCCAAGTGGGGAGCATGGCCCCGCATGAATATCCTGCGCAACAAGCGCACCGACCTCACCGCGCCCCAGTTCAACATCAGTCTCCAGGAGCGGCAGATGCTGCCCGGCAAGGAGCGCAAGATACATATCAACTCGATACGCAATATCCACCAACTCACCCTCAATGTCTATCGGCTCAGCAAGCCCTATGCCGACATCAGTAGCGAGTCTCTGCAACAGACAGACAAACTGGTGGAGACGCTCAGACAAGACGCAGGCAAGACACCCGTGCAGACGGTGGTGCGCAAGTATATCGGCCATGCCGACTACAAGCTGCTCTCCGACTCTGCCACGCTCGCCCCGCTGCCCTTGGGCAGTTATCTGGTCGAGGTGCAGGCCGATGTCAAGGGCGTGAAGCCCCAGTATGCCCTTCTCTCCGTAAGCGACCTGCTCCTGATGGTACAGAGCCAGTCGGTTAAGGGCACTGCCAATATGAGGCTGGTAGTGGTAAACGCCACAACGGGTAACCCCATGCCCGAGGCATCCATCATCATCAGACGCGACATGCGCCGCTGTGACCAGGACACCGTCATCCGCGTCAACCGCAAGGGCGAGGCGCTCTGCACGGGCAAGTGGGGAGGCAGCTATATGCGCGCTACTTCGGGCATGGACATCAACAGTCCGTTTGGTCAGACATGGTCGATGCTCTCATACCTAAAGTCCAAGGCAGAAGAGCGGTTCAGCTTCTTCACCGACCGCAGCATCTATCGTCCCGGTCAGACCGTACAGGTGGCTGTGGTGGGAGCCTACAGGAGCAGCGCCACCCAAGGCGACGCCATCACAGGTCGCGACCTCACCCTACGTCTGCACGACGCCAACTGTCGGGTGATAGCCGAGCACAAGGTGACCACCGACAGCTATGGCACCGCCCACAGCCAGTTTGTGCTGCCCGCCACCGGCCTCACCGGTAGATACTACATAGACAGCGACATGCCCTATTCGCTCAGCACCAGTTTCAGGGTCGAGGAATACAAGCGTCCTACGTTCAAGATAGAATGGGACACGATACGCACCCGTTACGAGGCTGGCGACACGCTCCTGCTCACCGGTAGGGTGATGACCTATGCCGGAGTGCCTGTGCAGCACGCCAAGGTGAGCGCCAAGTCTACACGCCGGATAGGACTGTGGTGGTGGCGTTTCGGTCGCGGTGACAGCCATGTCGAGCAGTTGCCCGCTGCGGTCACCGACAGTCAGGGCCGCTTCGGTCTGCGTCTGCCCCTCACGGTCAAGGATGCCGACTACGACCGTCAGGTCTTTTACTCCTTTGATGTCAGCGCCACCGTCACCGATGCCGCCGGAGAGAGCCACGACGCCCAGACCTCTGTAGCCCTTGGTACGCGTCCTACAGTGCTCAGCTGCGACATGGCAGACCAGATAGAGCGCGACAGCATCGGCTCCATACGATTTGACTACCGCAACAGCGCCGGTCAGAAAATCGAAGGCACCGTGAGCTATACCCTCGGCAAGCATAGCTATACCGCCAAGGCCAACGAGGCGGTAGACCTGAGAGCCCTCCTCAAGGGGCTGAAGAGCGGTCGCCATGTGCTCACCGCCGTGTGTGACAGCGACACCCTCGTACACCCGTTTGTACTCTTCAGCGCTACCGACAGCCGTGCCCCCATCGATACCCCCGACTGGTTCTATCTGAGCGGCACCCGCTTCAAGGGCAAGGACAAGGTAAGGCTGCAACTTGGCTCTTCTGCCCCCGAACAGTACGTCGTCTACAGTCTCTTTGCCGACGACCGCGTGATAGAGAGCGGCTCGCTCCACCTCAAGGGCCAGCTCCATCTGCGCGACTTCACCTACCGCGATGACTATGGCGACGCCCTCACCCTCACCTATGCTTGGGTCAAGGACGGCCGCCGCTACATACACACCCAGCGCATCATGCGGCCTATGCCCGACAAGCGGCTTGTGGCACGCTGGACCACCTTCCGCGACCGCCTCGTGCCTGGACAGCAGGAAACGTGGACCCTCCACGTGAGCCGCCCCGACGGCAAGCCCGCCGACGCCCAGCTCATAGCCTCGCTCTACGACCATTCGCTCGATGCCATTTATGCCCATGACTGGCGCTTCTACAACGAGTATGGCGCAAGCCGGCTCTACAATGCCGACTGGCGCATACCCTACAGCCGAAGTATCGGTCTGTACAGTTATCTCGAGACCAAGATGCTGGTAGAGCCCGACCTGTCGCTCTCGCAACTTACGGCGTGGCCCTGCCGGTTCCTCTATCGCACCGCAGGCCCCATGTATGCCGGTTCGGCATCTGCAGGCAGGGAGCTCTTTGTGAGGGGAGTAGCCAGCGCCGAGTCGACCCGTGCCAATAGGGTCAAGGACAAACTGGCGTCTGATGCGGCGATGCCCGAGCCGTCGGTCACCGAGACAGAGAAGGAGCCCGAGTGGGCCTCTCTGCGCGAGAACTTCAACGAGACCGCCTTCTTCTATCCCTCCCTGCAGACCGATGCCAAGGGCGACATCGCCATCAGCTTCCGTCTGCCCGAGTCGGTGACCACGTGGAAGTTCAAGGGCCTCGTACACGATCGCAACCTCAATGCTACCACCATCGAAGCCCTCGCCGTGGCACAGAAGAAGGTGATGGTGCAGCCCAATATGCCCCGCTTTGTGCGCAATGGTGACCATGCCACCATCGCCGTGCGTGTGACCAATGCCTCGGACCATCGCCAGAGCGGCCGACTGCGTCTGGAACTCACCACCGCCGACGGCAGTCGCACCCTCGTGGCGCGTCAGCAGAACTTTGATGTCGACGCCAAGGCTGCGACTACCCTCTGCTTCGCCTTCGACCTCTCTACCGATGAGACACTTGTGGTGTGCAAGGCTATGGCTACCGGCAGCGACTTTGCCGATGGCGAACAGCACTATCTGCCCGTATTGCCCGACCATGAACAGGTGGTCAACACCCGTCCGTTTACCCTCTCGGGCACGGGCACCCACACCATAGACCTGACATCCCTATACTCCGCCGGCGCCACACGCACGCATACCACTATAGAATATACCGACACCCCCGCATGGCTCATGATACAGGCTTTGCCGTCGATGGCCAACCCCTCGGGCGACAACGCCATGAGCCTCGTCACCGCCTACTATGCCAACGCCATAGCCCAGCACATCATCGGCAGCTCGCCCGCCATCGCCCAAGCTATAAACCTATGGCAGCAGCGCCCCGATGAGTCGCTCACAGGCGTGCTGGAAAAGAACGAGAGTCTGAAGCAGACCGTTCTGGCTGAAACCCCGTGGCTCATGGATGCCGCCCGCGACACCCAGCGTATGCGTAGTCTGGCCCGATACCTCGATGCCAACCAGTTGGCTGCTTCGCAGTCGTCTATCCTGCGTCGCCTCGGTGACCTGCAGGACGAAGACGGTATGTTGGCATGGTGGAAAGGCATGAGAGGCAACGTCTATATGACTGCCGCCGTGGCAGAGACGCTGGCAAGGCTCGACCGCATCGTCGGCAAGCAGACCGCCACGCAGAATATCCTGGACAACGCACTGACAGCATTGGACAGAGTGATGGCACAGCGCGTGGAGGAAATGAAGAAACGTGACCCCAAGAACCATACGACCGACCGCCTCGACTATATCGAGACACGCTATCTCTACGCCTCGGCACTCGCCGGACGCAAGGCTACCCCCACCATCGACTATCTGCTCGATATCATGGAGAAGCAGAAGCACGTGGCCACCATCGCCGACAAGGCGCAGAGCGCCGTGGTGCTCGCCCTCTACGGACGTGATGCCAAGGCCAAGGAGTGCCTGAAGAGTGCGCGCGAGTTTACCGTCTACAAGGACGGCATGGGTCGCTACTACGATACTCCGCTTGCCGGCTACTCCTGGTGCAGCTACCGCATCCCCACACAGGTAGCTACCATCGAGGCAATGGGTCTGCTCGCTCCCCAAGACAGCGTCTGCATCGACGAGATGCGGCAGTGGCTCTTGCAGGAGAAGCGTACGACGGCTTGGGACACACCGATAAACAGCGTAAACGCCATCTATGCCTTCCTCAAGGACAACGGCTCGGCCCTCGCGCCAGCCACAGGCACACGCATCACCATCGACGGCAAGCCGATGGAAGCCGACACCAGCGTGCCGATGATCGGCGCGCAGACCTGGCAGGCCGACGGCGCCGTCAACTCGATAGCCATCACCAAGCAGCAGCCCCACACCAGTTGGGGTGCTGTCTATGCCTCGATGATGCTGCCATCCGACAAGGTAGAGAAGGCTGGTGAAGGTTTCAGCATCGAGCGCCAGGTTGTCGGAGGCACCCACCTCGGCGTGGGCGACAAGGTCACCGTGCGTATCATCATCCGCGCCGACCGCGACTACGACTTTGTCGAAGTCACCGACAAGCGCGCAGCCTGTCTGGAGCCCGTTGTCCAGTTGAGCGGTTATCGTCAGGGTTGTTATGAGGCCCCGCGCGACAGCCGCACATCCTATTATTTCGACCGGATGGGCAAGGGCACCCATGTCATTGAGACCTCCTACTATGTAGACCGTGCCGGCGACTACCGGGCAGGTCAGTGCACCGTGCAGTGTGCCTATAGTCCATCCTTTGCCGGTCGTGCTGCCGGTGAAATCATCCACGTAAATCCATAATATGACCATAATGAACCTATCCTCACACTCTCACCGTCTGGTGATGACCCTCTTCACGCTGTGCTTGGCGCCGATGGCGCTTATGGCACAGAAGATAACAGTAGCCCAACCCACCATCGACTGCGGACAGGTGCAGTATCGCCGCCCCGTGACCGTACAGTTTGAGGCCCGCAACCAGAGCGGGCGTCCCATCACCATCGCCAAAGTGCGCAGCAGTTGCGGATGCACAGTGGCAAGTTACCCCAGTCAGGCCATAGCCAACGGCAAGACCTTCAAGGTAAGCGCTGTCTATGACGCCCGTCAGTTGGGACACTTCCAGAAAGAGCTGGCGCTCTATGTCGATGGCGGCAATAAGCCCGTGTATCTCACCCTGCGTGGCGTGGTCGTGGAAGAGGTCATCGACTATACCGGCGACTTCCCCCTCGAGCTCGGCGACCTGCGTGTCGACAAGACCGACGTGGAATATGATGACGTCAACCGTGGCGAGCGACCCTTCTTCCGCATCAATATCCTCAACCCCACCTCCAAGGCAGTGAGCCCGCAGGTGATGCACCTGCCCAACTACCTCGAGGCACAAGTGTCGCCGTCGACGATAGCCGCCGGGCGTCCCGGAGTGGTGACCCTCACGCTGCTGTCAGACAAGTTGCGCGACTTCGGACTCACCCAGACCACCATCTACCTGGGCAGCAATCCCGGTGAGCGCGTCTCTGCCGACAAGGCCATCGAGGTGTCGGCGGTGCTGCTGCCCTCGTTCAAGAATATCACCGACGCCACCCGTCAGTACGCCCCCAAGATGAGCCTCTCTGCCACCTACCTCGACCTGGGCAGCTTTGACGGTAAAAAGAAGAAGCGCGGCGAGATTATCATCACCAACAACGGACGCACCGACCTCGAGATACGCAACATACAGATGTTTACTGCCGGACTGGAGGTGTCGCTCTCGACCCGCAAGATAGCTCCCGGCGCGTCGGCTCGTCTGCGCGTGACCGCCGTGGCATCGGCGCTGCACAAGGTGCGTACTCGTCCACGCATACTGATGATTACCAACGACCCCGACAATGCCAAGGTGGTGATAGCCGTAGATGTAAAACGATAGATCCTTATCCTGATGATACAGATAGAAATAGACAGCGGTAGCGGATTTTGCTTCGGAGTGACTACCGCCATCAGCAAAGCCGAAGAAGAACTCTCACGCAGCGATACGCTCTACTGCCTGGGTGATATCGTGCACAACGGCATGGAGGTAGAGCGTCTCCATCTGCAGGGACTGCAGACTATAGACCACAGCCAGTTGTCTCAGCTCCACGATGTCAAGGTGCTGCTGCGTGCGCATGGCGAGCCGCCGGCTACTTATGCCACCGCCGAGCGCAACCATATAGAAATCATCGATGCCACTTGTCCTGTGGTGCTCCAGCTCCAACGCCGCATCAAGCGCCAGTATGACGACAATCCCCAGGCACAGATTGTCATCTTTGGCAAGAACGGCCATGCCGAGGTCTTGGGTCTCGTGGGTCAGACTGATGGCAACGCCATCGTGGTAGAGAACCTCGACGACGCCAGCCATCTCTGTTTCGACCGCGACATTTACCTCTACTCGCAGACAACCAAGTCGCTCGACGAGTTTCATGCCCTTATAGCCTACATCCAGGCGCATATCTCTCCCCAAGCCACCTTCCGCAGCTTCGACACCATCTGCCGCCAGGTTGCCAACCGTATGCCCAACATTGCTGCCTTTGCCGCCCGCCACGACATGATACTCTTTGTGAGCGGCCACAAGAGCAGCAACGGCAAGGTGCTCTTCAATGAGTGTCTGCGCGTCAACGCCAACAGCCACCACATCGAGCAGCCGTCGGAGATAGACCTGCACTGGCTCGACGGAGTCAAGACCATAGGTATATGTGGGGCTACGAGCACGCCCAAGTGGATAATGGAGCAGTGTAGAGACCATATCCTCGAGGCGCTGAAGCGCTGAAGCGAGGGTGGGCTGCATCGCGGCTTCGCTGGGTGATGTCTCCGCGCCCGCCGAGATGACCTCCGCACCCGCCGAGATTGCCTCCACGCCCGCCGAGATGACCTCCGCACCCGCCGAGATGACCTTCTCGCCAAAAAATACTATCAGACCGCCGCTGAAGACAAGCCCGAGGGCCAACTTCAGCGGCGGTCTGCGTGTAGAGGGGCTGCCGGTCGATGCGTAGCTATCCTCCCTCTGTCTATACCTTATTATATATATGCTATTTGGATGGCTTGACGATGTATTCGGTCCTCTCTATATGCGTCAAGCCCATCGCCCGTAGCTCGTCGACGCTCCGCTCTACATCGGCATCGGTGTTGAAGTCGGGGATGAGCGGCACCTTGACCCTAATCTTCTCTTCGGGCACCAGCTTCATGAGTTCGGCGAGCCGCTCCTTGACTACCGGTTCGGCGGAGGTGTATTCCCTGTAGATATAGCTGTTCATATCCTTGACATCGACTATCCACTCGTCGATATGGGGCGCCAGTGCCTCTATGGCATCGGTGGTGCAGCACAGCGAGCTTTCTATCGTGAACCTCCAGTGGCTGGGGCAGAGCGGGATGAAGGCTGTGATGAACGCGTGCTGCGTCGTGGGCTCACCGCCACCGAAGCAGATGCCTCCGCCCGTGGTCTGGAAGTAGATATTGTCCATCTTCACCATCTCGTAGAGTTCCAGTGGCGTGACCCAGTGTATGCCGGGCGTGAGGGTGTGGCCGTCGCTGCCGTCGCCGTTGCCGCCCACATCGTAGTGGCAGCGGTCGTTGAGGCAATACCTGCACTTCAGCGGGCAGCCCATCATTGCGACCAGGGTGGTGATGCCCTTGCCGTCGGTTCCCATGCGCAGCCGGCTGATGCCGAATATGGCAATCTTCTTATCCTTTATGTCTGTCATGATTATGGCTTTATCTGAGTAGGCAGTAAGCTGCTTGCCGACAAATTTACACATTATTACAATAATAGCGTTGGTTTCGCGCTGTTTTTTTTCGTATGATATTTTTGTCATTCATGGCACGATACGTGTAATGCACATCACGAATTATATCATTGGCGTCTTGAATTAGTCATTTCATACTTTGAAGTCGGAAAAAAGATAATCCCCAGTCGTTTATCTGTCTGATTGTGGATAAAAGAGGCCGTCTTTCTTGGCAACATATCGGTCATATTGGCAATAAAACGGACAAAAACGCGCGAAATGACCACTTGTGTCCGTTTTATTTTTATCTTTGTCTGATATATGTCTTGTTGTTTTTACTCTATTGGCTACTTTTGCCACAGTTAAAAACCAACAACCTAACATAGTAACTAAAATGTACGCAATCTTAAGACAACTGAAGAGAAGCTATCTTCTCGTGGCATTGTTGCTCATGGGCTGTCTGCCAGTCTTGGCACAGACTCGAACCATCCAGGGTAAAGTGACAGATGCACAAAATGGTGCCCCCCTCATCGGCGCCTCGGTAGTGGTGACTGTCTACGTGGGTGAGAGCAAGGATGACCAACAGGCCAACTACGGTTCGGACCCTTCAGACCTCTTCAAGCTGTCTACAGCCGACGGCAACTGGAACATCTGGTTCAAGGACGATGTCAACGGCAACGATGTGACCGTCACCGCCGACCTCAATGCCATGACCTGGAAATACGAATAATACAACAACCGACTAACAATTACAGACAACAATGAAAAATATAATAGCAAAAGCCCTGCTGCTGGCTTCCACACTTATATTGGCCCTCTCTATGGGGTGCCGGGCCCAGGTAAGCCGTGTTATCGACCTCCCCGACTGGGATTTCTCACGCGACGGCCAGTCGTGGCAACCCGTCCGGGTGCCCCACGATTGGGCTATATCGGGGCCTTTCGACAAGAAGTGGGACCTGCAGATGGTCGCCATCGAGCAGAACGGCGAGACCGAGAAGACCGAGAAGTCGGGCCGCTCGGGCGCGCTGCCCTGGATAGGTGAGGGATATTACCGCATGCGTCTGGCGCTGCCCAAGGGCTACAAGCGCGCCGTACTGGTGTTCGACGGAGCTATGAGCGAACCCGTGGTGAGCGTCAACGGGCGTGAGGCAGGCCGCTGGGCCTATGGCTACAACGCCTTCCGCATCGACATCACACCCTTTGTCAAGTTTGGCTCCAAGGACAATCTTGTCGAGGTGCATCTCAACAACCGCGAAGAGAGCTCGCGCTGGTATCCTGGTGGCGGTCTCTACCGTCCGGTCCATGTCGAGCTCTATGGCGATGCCGCCTTCTCTCCCTGGGACACCTATGTGCGCACCCTCAGTGCCACCCGCGATGAGGCCCAGGTCGAGGTGAGCGCTCTGCTTCAAGGCAATATGGGCAAGCGTGGCTACACCGTGGTCTCTCTGGCCGATGCCGAGGGTAGGGTGGTGGCTGCCGACACGCTGCAGGGCAACGCCCCCCAGTTCCAGACCACGCTCCGTGTGGTCGAGCCCCGACTCTGGTCGCCCGAGTCGCCCACGCTCTATCGGCTCAGCCTCGCCCGCTATGAGGGGCGCCGCCTGGTCGATGTGCAGACCGTCAAGACCGGCATACGCACCATCTCGGTGAGCCGCGAACACGGTTTCCAGCTCAATGGCGTGAGCCGTAAGATTAAGGGAGTGTGTCTCCACCACGACCTCGGACCCCTCGGCGCTGCCGAAAACAAGGCTGCCCTCATCCGCCAGATTAAGATGATGAAAGCCATGGGTTGCGACGCCATCCGCACAGCCCACAACATGCCTTCTACCATGCAGATGGAGCTCTGCGACTCGCTCGGCATGATGGTTATGGCCGAGAGCTTCGACATGTGGGTCTATCCCAAGTGCAAGAACGGCTACGCCCGTTTCTTCGAGGAGTGGGCCGACAGAGACATCACCAATCTGGTGAAGCACCACCGCAACCACCCCAGCATCATCATGTGGAGTATAGGCAACGAGATACCCGAGCAGTGGAGCAAGGAGGGCGTTGCCATCGCCCGCCGTCTGCAGGACCTCTGCCACCAGTACGACCCCTCGCGCCCTGTCACCCAGGGCATGGACCGTGCCGAAGAAGCTCTGGCTTCTGGTTTCGCCCAGGTGATGGATGTGCCGGGTTTCAACTACCGCGTTCACAAGTATTACAACAATATGGCACAGTTGCCCCAGGGTTTTCTGCTCGGGTCTGAGACGGCATCGACCGTGAGCTCGCGCGGAGTATACAAGTTCCCGGTAAGGGTAGGGGCGCACAACAACAATCCCTATCCCGACGGCCAGTGTTCGAGTTACGACACAGAGTATTGCTCGTGGAGCAATCTGCCCGACGACGACTGGCAGATGCAGAATGACCACAGCTGGGTTATCGGCGAGTTTGTGTGGACGGGCTACGACTATCTGGGCGAGCCCACGCCCTATGACACCTACTGGCCTTCGCGCAGCAGCTATTTTGGTATCTGCGACCTGGCTGGACTGCCCAAAGACCGCTATTACATGTATCGTGCCCACTGGAATGGGCGTGTACACACCACCCATCTGCTGCCCCACTGGAACTGGAGCGGGCGTGAGGGAGAGCCGACACCCGTATACTGCTACACCGACGGCGTCGAGGGCGAACTCTTCGTCAACGGCAAGAGCCAGGGGCGTGTGCGCAAGGACCCGACAAGCCGTCTCGACCGTTACCGCCTCAGATGGAACGACGTGAGATACGAACCCGGCGAGATACGCGTGGTCACCTACAACCAGTATGGAGAAAAGGTGGGCGAAGACTGTCGCCGTACAGCCGGAGAGCCATCGCAGATACGCCTCGAGGTAGACTGCCCCGACCACGTTTCTACCGCCGTGGCGTGCTTGGTCGAGGGCTGCGACCACAACCATGATGCCTCCCTCAACGCCGACGGTCACGACCTGGCCTTCATCACGGTCAGCATGCTCGATGCCGATGGCAACGAGTGTCCGCTTGCCGACGACGAGCTCACCTTCGAGGTCAGCGGTGCCGGAGAGTTCAAGGCGGCATGCAACGGCGATGCCACCTCGATCGAGTCGTTTACCCAGCCCCGCATGCGGCTCTTCTCGGGCAAGCTGGTGCTCATCGTCCAGAGCCTGAAGCAGGCGGGCAAGGTCACCGTGAGGGTCAGAAGCGCTGCCCGCAATATCGAGAAAACCGTTACTTTGAGAGTCGGTTGATTTTTTCTTGCCAATATGTTTGCCAGTGTGCTTTTTAATGCGTATTTTTGTTGTATATGAAGCAGACTATCAGACATATTGGCATGTTTATATTCATGCACATCATCTGTTGTGCGCTCCATGCACAACGGTTTACCAACATCACGCTCGACGGAGCGCAGACCATCTACGCCATCATGCAGGACAGTCAGGGCCTGATGTGGATAGGTACCGATGCCGGACTCTTCAGCTACGACGGGTACCACGGCTATCGCCACTTCGGCGACTGTACGGTGGCCAATACGCGCGTAAATGCTCTGGCGCAGCAGTCCAATATGCTCTATCTTGCCACCGCCAACGGTCTGCAGGCCTTCGACCTCGACACCTATGCCTATAGACCCAGTACCGCCACTGCTGCGGGCACTACCACTACCCGCAAGACTCCCACCGAGCTGCGCGTCATCGACCTGCGTCATGGCAGCGACGGCTATGGCAGCGATGTCTACGCCCTGCTTCCCACGCGGAGAGGGCTGCTCAAGGGCACCATCTCCGGACTCTATCTCGGCCGTAGGCAGATAGCCTTCTGCCAGGGCACCCAGCCACTGGTCAACGCCCTTGCCTACGATGCCCACCGCCGCTGCTACTGGATAGGCACCGAGGGCGCCCTCTACCGCGCCGACCTGCAGTTGAAGTCGTTTACCCGTATCGACGCCCTCAACGGTCACTCCATCAAGTGCTTTGCCCTTGCTGCCAACGGCACCCTGTATATTGGCACCGACGACGGACTCTTCTCCATGGCTGTCAGTGGTACCATCAGCCACTATCAGCACGACTCCCACGACGCCTCGTCTATCCCCAACAACATCGTGTGGGCATGCTATGTCGACAAGTGGCAGAATGTGTGGATAGGAACCGACAACGGGCTGTCGCGCCTGTCGTCCCATACCTATTATATATATACTCCGCTCTACAAGGCTACCCTGTCTAATGAGGGCAACTGTCTGCACGCTCTCTGCCAGACGCGCGACGGCGAATGGTGGATGGGTGGCACCAATGGCGTGATAAGACAGGGCAAGGCATGGTATCGGCAGAACAACAGCCAGCACCCGCTGAGCCACAACCGCGTGCGCAAAATCTATCAAGACCGCGAGGGCGGCGTCTGGGTGTGTACCGACCACGGCATCAACCTCTATGACAGCAGCTCGGGCCAGATGCGCAACTTCATCGTCTACGACCCCACGCGCAGATACTCCACAGCGTGGGCTTATGATATACTCCAAGACCGGCAGGGACGCATGTGGATGGCGTCATACATGGGCGGCATCTTCGTCGTAGACCGCCAGCGGCTCGTGCAGACCGTCACTGCAGCCACGGCTTCATCGCCGTCGGCTACGGCTACGCTCGTGGCCGATGTGCATCTTGCCGACCACGGCGCCAATGCCCTCTCGGCGCTGCATGTGGGCCAGCTGGTGACCGACGCCCAGGGCATGGTGTGGGCTTCGACCGGCAACCACGTAGACCGTATCAATCCCAAGACCATGAAGGTCGAGGCTGTGCCCGCGGACGATGTGGTCAACTATATCATGGCTGATGCCCGTGGCAATGTGTGGATGGGCAGCAATGGCAAGGTGAGATGCTATGTCATGGAGGGCAAAGCCACATGGCCCGTCAAGCCCCGCGAGTGGCAGATAGGCGGCAAGGTGGCATGTATGAGCGATGTCGACGGGCACACCTGGGTGGTGAGCGGCCAGGAGTGCTGTGTCATCGGCCTCGACGGCAAGAGTTTCAGATTCAAGATACCCCAGGACATCACGCCCATGACCATCTACTATTCGCCCACGCAGCGCCAGGTGGTGATGGGTGGCAATGACGGCTATGTGACGCTCAATGCCGACGCGCCCACAGCGAGCGTCCATCCCCGGAGGCTCATGCTCGCTGGCGTGATGGTCAATGGCCGCCAGCTGCAGGGGGCTATGGCCGACGGTCGGGCAGCCGGCAGCGACGACGGTCGTGTGAAAACCCTCGAGCAGGCTCCGCGTACCATGGACAGACTGGTGATAGAGAGCGACGAGAACAACTTCACGCTGCAGCTTACCGACCTGCCCTTCTCAGACCATCCCTCGGCGGTCTATGCCTATCGCCTCGAGGGCAGCGACCACGACTGGCAGTATATGACGCATCGCAATCTGGACATAAGTTACAACGGCCTGCCCCATGGTAGCTATCATCTCACGGTGCATGCCGTTGACGGTGAGGGAAATATCGGCGACGAGGTCTACAGGCTCGACATATCGATACTGCCACCATGGTATCTCTCGCTCTGGGCCAAACTCGTCTACACCCTGCTGGCTGCCGCCATCGCCTGGGGTAGCCTCAAGTTTGTGTGGGTCAGAAAGCGACTGGCAGAGGAGCGCCGCCAGAAGGCGGAGATACTCGAGCAGGTCGACGCACGTATGAGTTTCTTCAACCGACTGGCCGAAGACCTGAAGAGCGCGGTGGGTCATCGCTCTTTTGATGAGATACTCGACCTCACCAACAGCTATCTGGGCATCCAGGCAGAAAAGGTGGAAATCGAGGAACCCGAGTTGAGCCCCGCGGACCAGCGTCTGCTCACGGAAATCAACGAGGCGATAGAAGCCCACATGATAGACTCAGACTTCAACGTCACCACCCTGCAGGAAATCGTGGGCATGGGTGGCAAGCAGCTCTACCGCAAGCTCAAGGCGATGACCGGCAAGACGCCCGTGGAGTATATCCGCGACATACGCATGCACAAGGCGGCGCTCATGCTCAAGGAGGGCAAGTTCAGCGTGTCGGAGGTGATGTATACAGTGGGCTTCTCCAACAGCAGCTACTTCTCCAAGTGCTTCTCCAAGGCGTATGGCACCACTCCCACTGAGTATATGAAGAGATAACCACCGTCTCTGCCCTCTCAGCCGTCAGGCAGGCGGTGGAGCAGGGTAGCGGCGTAGACTTTAGCATAGATGTTTGCAGCCAAGAGGGCAGCAAGCATCTTTTTTTGTCCATGTTCGCAGCGACAAGTGTTGTATGCGCCTTTGCTTGGTCCATGCTTGCAGCGGAAAAAGTCGTAATCACCTCTTCTTAGTCCATCTTTGCAGCGGCAGGAAAGGCAGACGCCGTCATGGAGCGTAGTGCTGCATCGCTGTGGGTTGTAGTTGAATATCGTGTAAGCCGTCGATAATAAGCGAGTTCATGGCGGTTGCCGGTTCGTGCCTTATGATACGAGTTCACGTATCATATGTTACGAGCCTACGTATCATAAGGCACGAGGTCTCGTGTCATAAGTTACGAACCGCCCATGGTGGTCACGGCGCCGCTAATGGTAATGACCGCAGCGCTGTCATCGGTTGCGAGTCGTCTGAGTCGTACTATTGTCTTTTTATATCTAAATTCCCTGCTTTTGTTTGTGGTTGCGACATTTATTTATTAACTTTGTCGCAAATCTTGCGACGTTTTCTGCGGTTTATCGTTGCATCCATAATGCTATGCTTGACCATCTGGTTGGCTTAGTAGACAACTATAAAGAAAAAGTCTGGTTGCTCTGGTAGCGAAACCAGGCTTTTTGTGTTATTATAGTAGTAACAAATCTTAGCGACGATGGATATACAAGAGTTCATACATGGTGTAGAGGGTCTGCGCAGCAATCTGCTGAAGCAGGCAAGGCACTATCTGAACGATGCAGACGACGCAGAGGATGCCGTCCAGGAGACTCTTGTGAAGCTGTGGGTAGTCAGAGACCGTGTGGCAGAAGCCTCGAAGATGAGGAATATGGCTGCCGTGGTCTGCCGGAACGTATCGCTCAACATGCTGCGCGACAAGCGGCAGATTGTCTCTATCGATGGGGCATGGGAGGTGGCCTCGCACGCCAATCCGGAGATACAGCTGGAGGAACGGGAGGGACGGCAACGGCTGCAACGTAGCGTCCGGGCGCTCACAGACAAGCAACGGGCAATGCTCAGGATGCGCAATGTGGAGAATATGCAGTATGCTGATATCGCCAAGATAATGGGAACGTCGGAGTCGTCGGTCCGGGGCATGATAAGCAAGGCTCGGATGGCGCTCGTACAACTAATGAAAGGGACAGAGTTATGATACAGACTAAGGAAAACATAGGAAAACTTCTTGAAAGGTTTGTCCAAGGACTGACAACGGAGTCGGAAGAACAGCTGCTGTCGGACTACTTCTGCACGGCTGAGGCTATCCCCGAAGAGTGGATGGTGTATAAGGAGCTGTTTGACAGCTTCTCTACCGATGTCTATGACTTCAGTGAGGATGAAAAGGACGCCATGCTGGCTCGGGTTCCCCGAAAGAAAGCCAAGAGCGCAACTCTGTGGATCTGGGCGGTGGCTGCCTGTGTCGTAGCGGTCATGGTAATCGCTATCCCCATGATGAGGAATAGCGGGGAGATGGCTCAGAAGCCTGTGGCTGAGATCAGGCGGCAGGTTGAGGTCAAGCGCGTAGTGGAGACCACGCCCGATGTGCCGCCCCAGAAGGTAGAACCTCGCGCAGAGACGGCTCCCAAACCCGCCAAGTCTGCTGGCAGAGCGCAGGAAAAGCAGACCGAGCGCATCAGTACCCCAGAACTGCTGGAGGCGGTGGCTCTGCTGGCCGATGTGGTGCCCGATGATATCGTCATCTCTTCTCACGACGATGAGTTCAAGGTCAGTACCGTGTCAGACAACGGTAACTCCAACTCGTATATGCTCAGGCGGGGCTCGGGCGAGTCATCCATAGAATTGATATCACAATCCATAAACTTCTAAATCATATCAAAATGAAAAGAACGATTATCTTACTGCTCGTAGCAGTACTCTCTGTCGCAACCATGAGTGCGCAGAAGATTAAAAAGCCGGTCTATGTGATAGATGGACATCAGGTGGAAAACTTTGACGGCAGTCAACTCAATGGCAAAACCATCGTGAAATACTCGATAGAGCCAGTGCGCAACATTCACGTCATCGTCACTTCTGACTATAAGATCAAAGGCAGAACCATAAGTGATGTGAAGACGGTTACGACCGTGACGAAAGTCGACGGCAACAGCGTCACGGTGAATACAACCCAGAGCACGAGTGTAGATAAGAAGGAGGATGTGCTCTGTGTCATCAATGGCAAGATAGTGCCTTATTCGGAAATGAAGAAGACGCCATCCTCCAAGATAGATTCGGTGACGATTATCAAGGACAAGGGTACTGCGACTTATGTCAAGTATGCCAAGGAAGCCGGGCGTGAACCCAAGTGCATCATCAAGGTGGTCACCAAGTAAGCCGGGGTCATCTCCGTCGTCCTATCCATCATCTCCACCGTCCTATCTATCATCCCCACCGTCGGGAGTGTAATGGAAACAATAAATCGAGTAGGAGGAAAACGAAGTAGTTTTCTTCCTACTTTCGTTTTCCGACCTCTCACACCACCGTACATGCGGTTCCGCATACGACGGTTCATATTTTGGGTGCCATTCGAGATACGTCCCCATTAAAGTAGCATATTATGATTTCCTCGGAACATGACCCGCAATCAGAACTGAAATAATTGATAGTAAGACCGTTCTGTTCAAATCTCTCAAAGAACCTCTTCAGCGTGTCCTTCTGTTGGAAACGAACGTTTTCGTTAAGCCAGATGAGCAGAGCTAAGTTTACTTAAGCTCTGTCATGGCGAGAAAACGTGCCATGAGATGGAACAATCTACACCTTAGACCGAGGGTTGAGTCGATTACGGATGACAATGTGGAGTCAAATTGCTCCATGATTGAAAATATTCCTCCAAAAGGAATGAGTTCCTCAGATTTAATTTGTATTTTTGCTATGTCTATCGTCGGATTCCCTTGTTTGTTTTGCAGCACTAAGATAAGTGAATTCTTCGACATGGCAAAATCCTGGGCAACTTTTTGTTGCTCAGGTGCTTAAAAGGTTTAATTTACAATAGTGTTGCGGAATTAAGGTTAGCAAAAACAATTTACCATCTAATAATTTTAATGCAACAATTTATGAAGCACTATTTCAGACTTGCCGCTATCTTACAATATTTTGATACTGGTGTTTGCCTTACGAAAATTAAAAATGAGAAAGATGCCGGTGGAGATATTGAAACTCCTTATACTTCATACGGGGCTTACAAGAAAGCCAATGCAAAATACATAATCACTAAAATATGCCAAGAATGAAAAAGTTATTATTGCTCATAGCCTTCATAGCAGGGCTGTCTAAGGTATGCGCACAGAGTTATACCTACCACCCATTGAAAGAGTTTCGAGGAGATACAATAGCCTTTCTAAAACAGAATTTCTACGACCAGCGCAGCTATTTTATCGGCAAGAAGTTTGAGGTGCTAATCAATCAGTATATATGGGAAATGCCCCTGAAAGATTGTGAGTCGCAGGGCACATCCCCCTATATAGACCCAAAGGGGAAAACCTACCTATGCGGAGCCTGGCTACGCAGTATGGAATGCACCCCCGTAAGGTCTGACACAGCGTGTGCGGTAAATACAGCAAGTATCGTAGTGACATTTGTACCTCCATACACTGTCGATGACGATGATTTTTGCTATAACCAGCCCGATGACATCACTCCATATGGTGTGGCCAATCTCTTGAAAGACTATATCATCAAGGATATAAAGATAGACATTTTCGATCGCCGTCGTAAGTATTAGCTATTATTGCTGTCCGCTAAAACTCTAAAGAGCACAAATCCCTCGCCCGAAGTCCTCTGAAAATGGGACTTCGAGCTTGTTTTATCAAAAAGTAAGCCCCCACTCTAATCAAAAAGGCTTGGTTCAGGAGGTATTTCCTTAGCCTCCTGAACCATTTTTGCCCAGTCTTTTTCTGGTTCCTCAAGAAAAGTATAGCAGTTCACATAATACATGAGCATGATTCTTACCATTGATGCCAATCCAGAAAAGCTCCAAGAGCGTTTGATGCGTTTTTTTATGACCATCAGAAGGAGATTGGCTATCAGGGTGACCCAAATCTGTATCTTGATGGCGTTG
>OIXA01000649.1_pt1 | contig 49214 bp, 37 predicted proteins | sample 1587721 | NCBI WGS metagenome assembly OIXA01 (sample SAMEA3888900, study PRJEB22519) | human gut metagenome | biome: human gut; feature: human-associated habitat; material: faeces | place: Denmark | collected 2013
ATCTATAATACAACACTCTCAGCGACTTCCCAAAGGCACTTTTCGGACAGTCTGGAGGGGGGGGGATTTAGGGAGAGGGTATCGTGAGCAAAAAATGTGCGTGGGGCTTACAGCCTTCGTACGAGTGATAACCCTCAAATAAGCGTTTGCGCTCAGCAAGTTTGACAACTTGCGAAACTTGAGCGGACTAATGTAAGAAAGCCACAACGTATCTGAACAATACTATGGTAATGGACAGTACAGGCATATCGGGATTCTTCGGCATGGAAGATGATGCGCAGACAGCGCCGTCATCCGCGCCGACATTGCTCAATCCGTCGGCTGGAGGACCCTTCGTATTATATAAATGGCTGAAATCAGGACGCTATGTCGTTCTGAAGACATTGGACGAAGAGCATAAAGGCGACATCGTCTGCGAAGAGATGCTGCGCAAGGAATACGAGATAGGCAGAAGCCTTAACCATCCGAATATCAGGGAATACTATGACCTTTGCGAGGTCCCTGGAATCGGTCTCGCCATAGAAATGGAATGGGTGGACGGAAGTCCGCTTTCAGACTATGTGCAGCTCTGCCGAAAAGATGATGCCCTCTGCGACAAAATCGTCTCCCAACTGCTGGACGCCGTGCGCTTCATCCATTTGAAACAAGTCGTGCACAGGGACCTGAAACCCGCCAATATTCTGATTACCAATAATGGCAACAATCTGAAACTGATAGACTTCTCCCTGTCGGACTCTGATTCGCACCAAGTTCTGAAGGGCAATGCCGGGACGGCCATGTATGCCTCGCCGGAGCAGTTGTCCTGTCAGAAATCAGACTATAGAAGTGACATATATTCGTTGGGCGTAATTCTGTCGGAACTGTCCGGCAGGAGAACCTACAGGAGGGTTGCGCGCAAATGTATGGCCAGGGCAGTGGAAAAAAGATACAGAAGCGTAGATGAAATCGATAAAGCATTGTTCCACCCGTTGCCTCCAGGCCCGATATTCTATGCCGCCGTCGTAATAGTCCTGGTGCTGGGAATGGTCTGGTTTACACGCATTTACTCAGCACACAAACGAGTGCAGGAGCCGGAACCGGAGGAATATTACCTCGACGGCGACTCCATAGACAAGATATTCATGCAGGCTACAGATGCGATAGAGGAAACTATTCCTTCTCCAGAAGATTAAGTCCGTTTTGCATTCCGGCGATATAAGACGGAGTATACTCTCCGTCGCGCAAAATTCTGGAAATGTAGAGAGGATATCCCATCATGAAAGAAACCTGCTCGAACTTGTCCCCGGCAAGCAACTGAGAGTTCAACGATTCCAACACTTCGAACTCGTTATTACCCAAATACTTGAGTTTGACGAGCCTGTCAGGATCCCATCCGATGCGAACAATGTCGCCGTCCTTGAGCTCTGATGCGTACACCGTCTTCCGGCTGAAAAATGTCGATGTGAAAGCCGTACTGTCTTTCAGTTCCTCTCTGAACTGGTCATAGCTCTTTTTTCCGATGAACCGTGCGAGAATATCCAGCGTACTTTTTCTTGGCACAGGCTTCATGCTCACATAACCATACAAACGCTTCAGCGTAGAAGCCGACAACAATTCCCCGGTTTCCCTCTCGATCAGCACCGAAAGCGATTCGAAATCCGTCGTTGTAGACAGATGACGTCCATAATGTTTCTCTACAAGACGAAGCAAATAATTCAGTTCAGGTATTATTTTCGTCATTTTTGGTCTATGAATTTGAAATTTATCCTGTTTTCCGCGATAATATTCTCTATTTTCTGTCCTCTCGCCACATACACGGTCTCGAGAGTAGGGGAGTCGCTCAAATCCAGCAACTTGAGCTTCAGGTTATTGGACACGTCCAGTTCCTTGAAACTGTTCATTCCGCAAGTAAGCTCTTCCAGTTCCTTGAGAGGGGAAAGGTCGAGGACGGTCAATCTGTTTCCGAAGCAGTCCAGTTTCCGGATCTGCGTCGCATTGCCCCAATTGAAAGACGTCACCGTGTTGAACCTGCAGTAAAACTCCTTGAGCGAAGCCGGCAACACGAAGGAAGTGATATGGTTATAGTTGCACTCCAGTCTCTCCAGGCTCGCATTCGCGTTGAGCGCCAATGCTTTCAGCTGCCCCTTCCAGACCGTTCCGTTGCAGGTCAATGTCTTTACGCCCTCGAAATATTGTATGCCGTCCAACGTCGTGACATTATCAGTGCAAATATCTATAGAAGTAACAGTCTTGGCTTCAGATATCTCTATCTTGCCATCCTTATTGCTGTCACACAACCCGAGAAGATAGGTCTTGAAGTTAGCGTCGCTGACCACAACACCAGTTCCTTCAGGTGGCGGAAGAGGTTTGGCAGGCTGTGTATCGCCAGGATTTTCAGGCGTTGTAGGGGTGTTCGGAGTATCCGGTGTGTTCGGAGTATCCGGTGTGTTCGGAGTATCCGGTGTGTTCGGTGTATCCGGAATACTTGGACGAGCAGTCTCGCTCGGTTTCGGTGTCCTGAATCTTGTCAGCTCCGACCTGATTTCATTTATGCTGTTGCCTGCCGTAGCGTAGAAACAGAACTCTGTATTGGCCTGCAAGTTGCTGATTTTCAGTGTAAATATCTTATCTCCTACATCGGCTGACATATAACGCATCGTAGTCTCGTCCGTTCCTATCATAAACCCCGCCTCTTCGATCCCGTTGGTGGAGGTCAATGCTGCCGAGAGTGTCACATAATAGACGTTTGCCAATGAATATACGTCGTAGTCGATTCTCAAAAACTCAGGTGCGACATACTGCTCCGGAACGGTAACGTTCTGGGTACACCCTGTCGACATGAGAACCAACGACATCAGTAGTATGCGCACCTTCGTTTTCATATCCAACCTTCTATTTTTCCTCCGATATTGATTACTACCTTGTTAGGGTCAGACGACAACGTAACGTCTATCGTATGCCTGACTCCTGATTCGAATACGAACCGCCAATTCACAAGGTAAGAAACATCATTGGCAATAATTTCCAAAATCGGAACCTGGTTCAGCAATTTCTGCGGAACGACTATCGCCGAATACTTGCCGAGTCCCGTCTTTTTCGCCAGAATGGTCTTCTCCGTTCCATAAGGATCCTTCTGGATATCACCGCTTTCCAGATCCAGAATCGCTCTCGTCACCGTGTTCAGCACCCTGACTTCCGCTGTCGCAGGAAGTTCCCCCTCGTAATCCTCGCCCTTGATAAGGTTTATGTCAATGCGGGAGAGTTTATGCTTGAAATTAAGAGGAACACCGGTCTCTGTGCGCGAAATGCCCAACGTCTTCGTCCACATGAGGTCGCTCTTGGTGAATCCTTTATCCCTCTGATCCTGAAGCACTTCGAATTCATAATCATCTACAGACTCCATTTCGGAATCGAAAGGATAGTAAGCGTAAATGTCATATTTTACGTCTTCTTTCTTCCACCAGACGGTAGGGGAGACTGTCCATTTGGACCCGTTCAAAGTAGTCTCGGCGTTCGTCGCCCAGTTTCCGGCAATCTGCAGAGGAGCAGGCTTGCCGTTTTCGTATGCGACCGCGAAAACGCCGATCTTGTCACCATCCTCGAAAGCATTGTCGGTCGCTTTGGTCCCCGGCATCGCCGGAATGAACTGCATCTCGTCCGACGAGTCAGCCCCAGGATTACTTTTAGAGCATCCTGCCAATGCTGCCAATACAGCTGTTATGTATATAATTCTTTTCATAACGTTCTGATTATCTTAAGGTTTTCCTTTCACCCATAAATACCGGCTCATGCGAATTCATGGAAGCTGAACGTGAATCCATTCCAGTATTGCCGTCCTTTGTGGCTGCAGTTTCTGCAATAGCTTCCACGATGTCGTTTTCCACGAACTTGTCGAAACTGAACGGTTCACCCGCATATTCCATGATTCTCTTCACGATTTCATAACGGCTGATGGTGCTGTAATATGGAATCTCATTATTCATACAACTGTTCTGCTCGCTGCGGAAAACTCCACGGCTATGCATGTAACCGCCTTCGAAAATATCCACGAAACCTGAGTACTTCTCATGGAAAATGAAGTTTCTCCAAGGAACGTCACTCATCTTTCCGGTAAGTGACAAGTTCTGGAACCATCCTTTCGACTGCGCCGACATCAGCTCGTAAGCATGTGGGCAGCAAGTACAATTGCAGGCTTGGATAAACGCATTGTGATAGATATATTCATCACCGAGCTTGCCGAATCCGTGTCCGCCGGCCTCGTGCTGGATGACACCGCGGAAGTCGAGAGGATAACCATAATCGCTCATAGGACAATACGCTATCGCCGAGCCGTCGTCCCACATGTAAGTGACTCCGCCATAATCTTCCGTATTCGGAATCATTATGATCAATGTCTTGTTGATATTGTCGTTATTTACTGTAGGTGCCTTGCAGGCGTACTGCATGACTTCGTAGTAATCATCATTTCCGTTTCTTGTGACACCGTCGTTGGTGGCTGTGTTGAAGCGGTTGTTCACGATGGTGTTTACGGTTCCGACACCTGATTCAGGTGAAACAGGGACTGCTGTGTAGACATTGAAATAATCCTTATATGCCTTGTAAGGCTGGATGCTGAAGAAATGCTCATAAGTCTTGTTCATGGCATTCATCAGTTTGTTCTCGCTGATGTCTTTGGCGCTGAAACCGTCTCCGAGAATCACGATGTTCACACCTTTGCCCTTGGTGGCTTTGTGAAGTGTAATAACTTCATCCTCAGCGTAGTCATAATCGTATTGTGACAGCGCGAGCTTGGTTTCGTAGTCTTTTCCGTCGAGCTGGAATACAATCTCTCCGCTTCTCATAGTTCCGTCCTTCGGCTTTTGTGAGAAGGTGAGTTTCAGCTCGGTCTTGCCTTTTCCGGATGTCTTGTCGAGGGTTACCCAGTCAGGCTGGCTCTTTACGGACCAGTTGCCGTCTGCCGTCAGGACCAGATTTCTGGTAACGGAAGTGTTGATGGCAGAGGCTACCATAGGACGTATCACGAGATTGCGGTATGCTGCGATGCGCTTGAACTCTCTCCATCCGTTCGATACCTGATACAGATGCTCTGTACCTTCAGGAACTTCGAGGGTGAAATTGTCCTTGGCGACACCGTTGAAACTGCCGTCCTGGATATATGCCGGGATTCTACCCTTGCAGACTATCCTGCCGATTCCGAAACAGTTCTGGAATGCTCCTCCGTCTTCGTTCCATGTAGGCTCGAATTTGATGGCTTCCAGACTTTCCGGGAAAATAACGCCTTCGAGCATCTTGCATTGAGCGAAAGCACCAGCTCCGATGGACAAGACGCCTTCAGGTATCTCCAGAGTTCCCATAAGCCTCCAGTTGAATGAGAATGCCTTGTCTCCGATCTGTCTGATATTCCTGGGCAGTACGAGTGTTCCTGAGAAGTCGCATTTGTAAAATGCTTCAGCACTGATGACTTCCAATAGTTTCGGCAGATACAATTCTCCTTTGAGCGGAGTCTCCTTGAATGCTCTTGGACCTATGGAAGTGATACCGTCGTGAAGTTTAAGTGTTCCGTTGAAACCACTGTTCTGGAAGGTTTCGTCTTCTATGGTGGTTACTCCCTGAGGTATGGTTATCGATCCTCTCATGTTCTTGCATCCGCTGAAAGCTCCGAGTCCGAGATTCTTCAAATTGTCAGGCAGGTGCAGTTCTCCATAGAGACCTCTGCAATCCATGAATGAACCCCATCCTATGGTTTCCAATGATTCAGGAAGTTGCAGTTCGCAGATGAATCCGCAATCGTTGAAAGCTCCGTCCCAGTATGAGGTATATCCTCCTACTCGGCCGAGGGTCTTTAATGTAGAAGGAAGTTTAAGAACTCCGTTGAGGTTCGTGCAGGAACGGAATGCGGCATAGTCGATTTCTGTAACTCCTTCAGGTATTATCAGTGAACCTGTAAGTCCATTACAATCAGCGAATGCGTTGTTTCCGATTTTCTCAAGTTTGTCCGGGAGAATCAGACTTGTCATGCTTCGTTTGTTGCTCATGGCACCGTCAGGGATACAATTGGCTTTGCATCCGGAATAATCACTTCCATTGAAACCGAGATTGCCTCCATTCGTTTCGCAAATCTCAGCTTCCTTAAGGTTCAGGCAGCTCAGATACGTCATCAGATACTTCATGACGGCGAAATCTCTCGCGCCGATCTTTCCTGTAAGTTTCAGGTTACGTACCTTGCTTATAGTCAGTCCTTTGGAAGCGATTACGGCGTCCAGCGTACCTGGAGTGTCGAGGTTGATGACCACATATTCCCTGGCAATGCCGTTATGGGAGGTCTTGTCGTTTTCCCAAACAGTAATGCTTTCATTGGCAAGAGTAAACTCGTAATCTCCTGCAGGAAGCTTGTTTATCATGAGGTGGAAGTTGTGCTGATTGCCGGCAGAGTACACTATACCGTCATCCGTATAGAGAGTATAGGTACGACCGTTCACGGTGGCATAAAGAACCTTTGAGCCCGGTCCGATTGTCTGTGGTACCACGATGGCCCTGAACTCCCCGTCGCCTTCTCTAGCAGGAATAATACCTGTTTCAGGCACCTCTCCGGACGTCATGACGCCGCCTGTTGCGAGGTTGACAGTGGCTTTCCTGACAGTGTTCAGAATGAGCACGTCCTTCTTCAGTTTGGCGAACTCTCCCTCTTCGAAACCCATTCCCTCAAAGAGTGTGACATGTATTCCGGCCATTTTGTGGTGGAAGTTCAGCCAGATGATTTTGTCGTCAGATGTCTTCTTCTCCGCCTTTGCCCAGAGCAAGTCACTCTGTTCATATCCCGATAAATTATTGCCCTTGGCCTCACACCTCTGATCTTTCTGCACCTCGAAGGCATATTCCTCGATGGATTCAGGATTTCCCGCAGGATAATATCCGTAGATGTCTACCGGAGTGTTTTTGTCCTTGAAATAAACATCGTACGAAGGAACCCAGCGGTTGCCTGCCTCATTATATTTGTAATAGAGGTTGTCCGCGCGGTTTCCGGTAAGCTTCAGTTCTCCGGGTTTGCCGTCCGCATAGTCCACGATGAACGTACCGATCTTGTCTTCGTCCGCGAATCCGTTCTGGTCTGCTCGCGTCGCGTATTCCTGCTCGATATGATTTCCCAATGTAATCGGAATCAGCCCCTCTTCAGCCCCGGGGGCTTCAGGAGTAATTTCATTGACCGCGCACCCGAAAATTGCGGGTATGGTCAATGCCAATATATATTTGCTCTTCATCATGTTGCTGATTAATTAAGGGTTCCGCCGTAGTCTGTACCGTCATCTATCCAGCCGCCGATGCTGACATTGATACCTTCATTCAGCTTGTCGATGGTGATAGTGCATTTCTTCCGTGTGTTGGAAACGAACTGGAGGTTTTTGCTCAATGTCCTGTCTCTTCCGTCCACTGTGATGGTCACGAGCGGAGATGTGGCAAGCACTGTCTGAGGCGCCAACATCACTCTGTATGATGAGCCGTCATAATATGGAGAAATATCTGCCGGGGTGCCTTCAGCGTAAAGTGTTCCGGTCTTGAGGTTGAGAATACCCTGGGTCATGATGTTGTTTATCCTGATCTTGCTGATGCTCTTTTCCAGTGATTCTTTGGTGAATCCCTTGCCTGGCTTTATCTCTATGATGAACTGACACATCATGTGCGATGTCAGTATGTTTACGTATTCTTCAGAAGGAGATCTCAATTCAGCACGTCCCCAGAGAACTTCCGCAGATTTGAAGCCTGCCAATGTGCTCTGGTCTGTAGGAGTGTCGATCTTTATACCCTCGATACTGCCTGCATCTTTGACATAAGGGAGATAGCAGTAGAAGTCTGCCTGAGTCCGGGCGTCTTTCCAGTAATACTCTTTGTCGGCATTCCACGAGTTGTTGTATTCGTAGCGGACATTGTCCATATGGTTGCCGGCATCTGCGAGGCTGCCGGATTTCCAGCTTCCGTCCTCGTTTTCCGTCGCATTGACAACATATAGACCGATGGCGTCACCATACTCGAAGGTGTCGCCGGAAATTTTAGTAACAGAAGATGAAATTCTAATCGGTATTTTAACCTCAGGTTCCGTTTTGGCGTTTTTGTCACAGCTTGTGAAACATGTTGCGGCAAACAATGTGATTAATGGTAAGATAGTCTTTCGCATAATGTTACTGGTATTGTTTCTGCAAATATATGAAAATAAACGCACTAAAGGTAGTTCATTTTGGGCCATTTGGTCGAATTCCGGTTTTTTGTGTGTCTTTTCGATCTATGTTCCTTTTCTCATCAGTCGTGTGCATCCGGCACTAAGGATTTGCCCAGTAATTGCCTACAAGAAAAAAATGTGTATATTTGTATTATTTGTGCCGTGTTATGAAAACACTGCCGTGATGTATAATTATTACTGATGCCGAAGTATTCAGAAATAGCCGACAAGGCCGGGAAAATTATTCAGGATGCCAGAAACGGTGTCTTCGCTCCGGTGTATCTCCTTATGGGGACAGAGCCGTATTACCCTGACCTTGTGTGCGGTGAGATAATAAAGTATGCGCTGAGTGATGCGGAACGCGATTTCAACCAGTCTGTATATTACGGTCTGGATACTGATGCCGATACTGTAGCTTCTGATGCGAGAAGTTATCCGATGATGGCGGAACGTCGTCTCGTGGTCTTGAAAGAGGCCCAGAATATGAAGACGTTGGAAGCATTGTCCGTATATGCTGCGGAACCGATGGAATCCACTGTCTTGGTGATACTTATGCATGGCGCTTCTTCGGACAAACGCAAGGCACTGTACAAGAATGCCCAGAAAAACGGCATTGTCCTGGAATCCGAGTCTCTGCGCGATTATGAAATGCCGGGCTGGATAGCGTCGTTCTACAAATCCAAGGGCTTGAACATTGACCCGGACGCTGCGGCCTTACTCGCGGAATATTCCGGCACGGAACTGGACAAAATCGTAATCGAGACCGAGAAACTTCAGAAAAATCTTCCGGAGGGAACTGTAAATGTGACTGCCGCCGATATCGAAAAGAATGTAGGCATCAGCAGACAGTTCAGCATATTCGAGCTGACCAAGGAACTTTCCTGCATGAACGTGCAGAAAGCCATGAAAATAGCGGCTTATATCGGCTCGGGACCCAAATTCGCCATGCCGATGGCTACAGCACCTCTGTTCACTCATTTTTACAGGATTCTGAAATATGAGGCTGCACTCATGAAAAATCCCGGTATGTCGAATGGAGAAAAAGCTAAGTTGCTTGGCGTAAATCCCTATTTCTTAAAGGAATACGACACTGCTGTGCGGAATTTCCCTGTGCAGCGCTGCATGAAAGTAATATCGCTTCTGGAAGAATATGACTTCAAGGGAAAGGGCGGCGGAAGTGGCGAAGCGTCCCAGGAAGAACTTCTGATGGAACTCGTTTCTAAAATCGTAGGCAAATAAAACAGATATAAAAACTTAATAGCCATGGCGTTAATTGAATGTAAAGAAATCTGCAAAAACTTCGGCGAGAAGGTAGCATTGGACCATGTCAGCCTTAGCGTACCGAAGGGACAGATTTTCGGTCTTCTCGGCCCGAACGGAGCCGGCAAGACGACTATGATCCGAATTATCAATAGAATCACTATTCCGAACTCCGGAGAGGTCTATTTCGATGGACGTCCTGTGACACAGAGAGATGTGGAGAAAATAGGTTATCTGCCGGAGGAGCGTGGACTGTACAGGAAGATGGAAGTCGGAGAACAGGCCATGTATCTTGCTCAGCTTAAGGGTATGAGCGCAAAAGACGCCCAGGCGGAACTGAAAAAATGGTTCATTAAATTTGGTATCCAGGACTGGTGGAAGAAGAAAGTTGAGGAGCTTTCGAAGGGAATGGCCCAGAAAGTCCAGTTCATCACCACCGTAGTCCACAAACCGTCGCTGATGATTCTCGATGAGCCGTTCTCAGGTTTTGATCCTGTCAATGCCGAATTGATCCGGAAGGAAATCTTGGAACTGAAAGACCAGGGGGCCACGATTATCCTTTCTACCCATAATATGGAATCTGTCGAGGAACTTTGTGACAACATCGCATTGATAAATAAATCCAAGCTCGTCATTACCGGAGGCGTGGAAGAAATCAGGCGCAAATATGGAAATAACCATGTAGAGCTGATCTGCAGCGGCGAGTCTGCTCTGGAACCTGTTCCAGGACTGTTCTCCGTACTGTCTGATGTTAATGACAACGGACGCCATACCGCAGTGCTTTCGCTTAAAAAAGATGGACTTGCCAATGATGTCCTGACGGCTGTGATGGCGCAGCATTATACTGTCCATTCATTCAAGGAACTGCTTCCGAGAATGAACGACATATTTATAAAACTTGTCACAGAAGGTATATAAAACGGAGGATTGAACTATGAACCTGCATATTGTAAACATAATAATCAAACGTGAATATTTAACTCGCGTAAAGAAGAAGTCATTCATTATCACGACTTTCCTCGTTCCTATTTTGTTTGCGGCCATCTGCGTGCTGCCGTCACTCATCATGGTGCTTGCCAAGGAAGAGTCCAAAAAAGTGGCAGTCGTGGATGAATCCGGAATCGTGATGCCGTATCTTGAAGACGGTGAAACTCTTCAGTTCGAGTCTTTCGGAGGTGAGAACCCGGATGTCCTTAAAAGGCAGCTGGACAGTGTAGGAATGGATGCTCTTCTGGTAATATCTCCGTTGGATACTGTAAACAAGACAGTTACGGCTATTTCTTATGCTGAGAAGCCTCTCGGAATGGAGGTTTCCAGTTCGATTGAGGGTATGGTCAATGATGCCGTAGAGGAGTATCGTGTGGCATCTTATGGCATCGACGGACTGGATAAGATTATGTCGGAAGTAAAACCTGACATCAGGCTCGTGTCATATAAAATGGATGAATCTGGAAACGAAACTCTCAATGAATCAGGTATGTATATGATTCTGTCCATGATTTTGGGCATGATTATCTACATGTTCATTTCCATGTTCTGCGGAATGGTGATGTCCAGTGTGATAGAAGAAAAATCCAGCAGGGTAGTGGAGGTTTTGGTTTCTTCAGTGAAAGCCACGGAACTGCTTTTCGGTAAGATTATAGGTGTCGCCATGGTGGCATTGACCCAATTCTTCATGTGGATTGCATTGACCTTACTCATTTTGGGCGTGGTCAGCGGAATCGCCGGGACGAACTTGCTTTCGGGTGCTGCGGGGGCGGACCCTACGGCGCAGATGGCGCAGGTGGCTTCGAGCATGGGTGTGAGCCAGGAACAAATGGACGCGGCCGGGATGACGATGCCTGCGATGGAACAGCCTTCGGAACTGTCGGCGGTGCTTTCTACGCTTGCAGGTATAAACTATGTCGAACTGATCGTCGTGTTCGTGCTGTTCTTCATTTTCGGTTATCTGCTCTACGCGTCGCTTTTCGCTGCGATCGGCTCTGCTGTGGAGAATGAAGCTGACAGTCAGCAACTTGTGCTGCCGCTGACAATTCCGCTGATGATCGGTTTCTTTATCGCGATGTTCGCGTACAAATCTCCTGACAGCGCGCTTGTCTTTTGGGGGTCAATGATTCCGTTCACTTCACCGATGGTGATGCTGACACGTGTTTTGTTCGGCGTTCCGACATGGCAGATCGTGCTTTCCATAAGTATATTGATATTGACATTTGTGCTTTGCGCATGGATGTCTGCCAAGATATATAAGATAGGTATTCTTATGTTCGGTAAGAAGTCCACCTTCAAGGATTTGTGGAAGTGGTTAAAAATGAAATAGATATGATTACAAGAGGCAAATATTTGCTCCCGATTCTGTGCATGGGTCTGTTAGGTGGTGCCGTGGATGCACAGGATTTCGATGTAAAATGGAAGAGTACCAGAATGGACGGTTCCCGTACCGGAGTGGTCTTGTCTGCTGCGGACAATGTGAAAGAGTCTATGGGTGAGATTCGTGGCAAAAAGTATTATGCTCCGAACGGAAAAGTGTACAAATGCGGCACTGTTCCTAAAGTGGCCAAGATTATGATAGATGCGCAGAAGGACATGGTTGCGGTGAAACAGGTTGTGGCCTATTCACCTGAAGCTATGACGTCCCATAGACCCGAAAGTGCATTGTCAGACTGGTTTGTCGATATCCTGATCCGTAGTTGCGGAGAGTTGACAGGCAAGAAAGTGGATGTGGGATTTGCCAATTTCGGCGGAATCAGAGTGGATATGCCTAAGGGAGACGTTCTCCTGGATGATATCATGTCTATGTTCCCTTTCAAAAACAAACTTTGTTACTTGGAGCTCAAGGGCTCTGATATCAGGGTGATTCTGGAGCAGATGGCCAGAGAGTATTGGCAGGTTGTCGGCGGTGTAAGATGTGTGTCTGACAAGAACGGAAAGCTCTTGAGTGCGGAGATCGGCGGACAGCCATTGGATGACGATAAGGTTTATGGTGTGACTACTGTCGACTTTCTCCTCAATGGGGGCGACGGTTATTCTATCGCCAAGAATGCCTTGGATGTCAAGGTATTGGATGTGTACGTGATAGATGTAGTGCTCCCTTATGTGAAGAAGCTTACGGCTGAGGGCAAACCTGTCGAGTATAAGGCTGACGGCAGAGTGCAAATCTTGAAATAACGGGAGGGATGATGAAAAAGATTATAAGTGTTTCAGCGGCATTGATTTTGGCAGCGTCTGCCGCGTTTGCGCAGAATCTTGTGATTTTGCATGTGAATGATACTCACAGCCATTTGGAGCCTGTACGTAAGACTGATGAGCCCGGTGGAAAGGGTGGAGTGATCGAGAGGGCAGCTTATGTGGACAGCGTGAGAACTGCTGACGGAAAGAAGAACGTACTTCTTCTCCATGCAGGAGATTTTAGCCAGGGAACGTCGTATTTCACTGTGCTTCACGGAGATGTGGAGATCGCTCTGATTAATGCTCTAAAGTATGACGTCATTACCCTCGGTAATCATGAGTTCGATAATGGCGTGGTGGAACTTTCCCGCAGACTTAAGCAGGTGAAATGTCCTGTGGTTTGTTCGAACTATGACTTTTCTTCGTTTGAGCTCGGAAAATATGTGAAACCATATGCGATACTTCGTCGCGGCGGTTTGAAGATAGGTGTGTTTGGATTGTTGACGGACATAACCCGTGTGGTTCAGAGAGAAGTGGCTGACAGGGTTCCACGTCTCGGGGATATCGAATCAGCTCAGAAGTGGGCGGATTTCCTGAAGGAAAAGAAACATTGTGACGTCGTAATAGCATTGACCCATATAGGCTTCGATACCGAGGGCTTCAGCGATCCTTCGCTGGTGCGGAGTACACGAAACGTGGATATTGTGGTCGGTGGGCATTCGCATACTTTCCTGAAGGATGTGGTTTACGAGAAAAATCTTGACGGAAAGGAAGTTCCGATAGTTCAGGACGGTTGCTGGGGTCTGAATTTCGGACAGTTGGACGTATATAAGAAATAAAAATATTGGGATATGGCAGAACAGAAAGCGTTATTGAGTTCGGAGGCTTTGACTTCTCTTACAGAGCGTCATAGGGCGATATTGGATATTCTACAGCTTCAGGGAAGTGTGTCGGTGTCGGATTTGGCTGAGCGTCTGGATGTGTCGGAGGTGACTATCCGTAAAGATTTGTCGGCGCTGGAAAAGCAGAATAAGCTTTATCGTACTCATGGCAGGGCTATCCCTATCAGTCCTTATATCGGGGACAGGCATATCAATGAGAAGGAGAAGCAGGCTGTGCTCGAGAAGAGGGCTATCGGTATGAGGGCAGCGAAGATGGTGAATGAGCATGATTCGATTCTTATGGCATCCGGTACCTCTATATTATATGCGGCGAAGGAACTTATTTACAAAAAGAATATCACTATCATAACTGCTTCGGTATCAGCATCGTCGATGCTTTCTCAGAATAAGGATATCGATGTGGTGCAGCTTGGTGGCATCGTTCGTGAGAGTTCGGTGTCGGTGGTAGGGTCGTTCGCGGAGGATATGCTGAAGTATTTTAATTGCAGTTTGCTTTTCATGGGGGCTGACGGTGTGGATTTGGATTTCGGCGTCACCACTACCAATATGATGGAGGCGAATCTGAACCGTATGATGATGAGTACTTCGCAGCAGACGGTATTGCTTGTGGACAGCAGCAAGTTCGGAAAGAAGGGTTTCAGCAAGATTTGCGATATCGGCGAAATCGACCGGATTATCACTGATGAAAATATCCCTAAGATGTATTTGGAGAATTTGCAGGAGCTTGGAATAGAGGTTACTGTCGTTCCTATAGCGAAAAGTTAGAAAAATATTCTTATTTTTGTGAGATTTTAGTCGATGGCTATGAATCCGCAGGCAAGGGCTTGTATAGTAGGATTAAGTTCGCGCTAAAACTCGGCAAGTTTAATGGCTTGCGAAATTTGGGTAATAGAATAGAAGATAAAACGAAATATGGAAGAAGTGAAGAAAGAGGCTGTTGAGCCTAAGAAATTGAATTTTCTCGAAGAGATTATCGAGTCCGACTTGAAGTCAGGAAAGATGGACAGTATTCTTACTCGTTTCCCTCCTGAGCCGAACGGATATTTGCATCTTGGTCATGCTAAGAGTATCTGTATAAATTTCGGTCTTGCCCAGAAATATGGCGGTAAGACTAATCTCCGTTTTGATGATACTAACCCTACCAAGGAGGATACCGAGTACGTAGACTCTATTAAGGAGGATATCAAATGGCTTGGTTTTCAGTGGGATAAGGAGAAATATGCTTCTGATTATTTCGACCAGTTGTATGAGTGGGCTGAGGAGCTTATCCAGAGGGGGCTCGCTTATGTGGATGACCAGACTCAGGAAGAGATCAGTAAAGGTCGAGGTACTATCGACAAGCCTGGTACCGAGAGTCCTTACAGAAACAGGAGCGTGGAGGAGAACTTGAAGCTTTTCCGTGAGATGAGGGACGGCAAGTATGCTGACGGCGAGAAGGTCCTCAGGGCCAAGATCGACATGGCGAGTCCTAACATGATGTTCAGGGATCCGCTTCTTTATAGAATCAAGCATGCGTCTCATCATCGTACCGGTGACAAGTGGTGCATCTATCCTATGTATGACTATACTCACGGACAGTGCGACTCTATCGAGCATATCACTCATTCCATCTGTACTCTAGAGTTCGACGTGCACAGGCCTTTGTATGACTGGTTCATCCAGACTCTCGGCATTTATCCTTCACATCAGTATGAGTTTGCCCGCTTGAATCTTACTTATACTCTCATGAGTAAGAGAAAGCTTCTCGAGCTTGTTCAGAAGGGTCTTGTCAGTGGTTGGGATGATCCTCGTATGCCTACGCTTTGCGGTGTCAGGAGAAGAGGATATACTGCTGAGGCTCTGAAGATGTTCTGCGAGAAGATCGGCGTTTCCAAGCGTGACCAGCTCATGGATATCCAGTTGCTGGAATGGTGTGTAAGACAGGATCTTAATGCCAGGTCCAACAGATATATGGTAGTGGAGGATCCTATTAAGGTTACTCTTACGAACTGGGAGCCGGGCAAGGTCGAGTGGTTCGATTGTCCGCTTAATCCTGCTGAACCTGAGGGTGCTACCCGCAAGGTTCCGTTCACCGGAGAGATGTATATCAGCCGTGCGGATTTCATGGAGGATGCTCCTAAGAAGTTCTTCCGTCTGAAGCCGGATGGAGAGGTCCGTCTGAAATATACCTATATCATCAAGTGCAATGAGGTTATTAAGGATGCCGAGGGCAATGTCACTGAACTCAAGTGTACTTTCGATCCTACTACTCGTCCTGGTTCAGGTGAGTGGCGTAGCGTAAAGGGTACCATCCACTGGGTTTCTATTGCGCATGCAAAGGAGGTAGAACTTCGTAAGTATGACAGGTTGTTCACTCTCGCTGACATGAGTCAGGTGCCTGAGGATAAGGATTATAAGGATTTCTTGAATCCTGAGTCTCTTGTTCTCGGAACCGGATATGCAGAGCCTGCTCTTCTCGAGGATCAGTCAGGTATCGCTGTTCAGTTCGAGCGTGACGGATATTTCTTCAAGGATAAGGATAGTACTCCTGAGCATCCTGTATTCAACAGGACTACTGTGCTCAAGGATTCATACAAACCTGAATAGGAGTCAGTTATGATTAAGTCAATGACGGGTTACGGTAAGGCGGATGTTTGTTTGGACACCGGCAAGGTAACCATAGAGATAAGAACATTGAACGGCAAGACTGCCGATGTGAATATTAAGACGACGCTGCTTCCTAAGGATAAGGAGTTGCTTGTGCGTCAGAAACTTGCGGACAGGCTTCATAGGGGGACTATCGATTTTTTCGTGTCTTATGAGGCGAATGCGGTATCGTCTGCAAAGCATATAAACACAGAGATGGCTGCGGAGTATTTCCGTCAGGTTGCCGCTATCGGTGAGAGTCTCGGGGTGAAGACGGATTCTGCTCTTTATCTCAATTCGATTCTCCGTTTTCCTGATGTGATCGACAATACTCGTCAGGATATCATTACTGCGGACAACTGGGATCAGGTGGATGCTGCTGTGGATAAGGCTATCGATAATGTTTGTGATTATCGTTCGCGTGAGGGTGTAGCTTTGTATAAGGATGTGACTTCGAGGGTTCAGAATATTCTAAATCTCGAGGATAAGGTGGAGTCGTTCGACGGCGAGAGGATTTTGGCGGTAAGGTCTAAGATCGAAAAGGCGATCGAGGATTTGAAGTTGAAGCCGGATCAGAGTCGTTTCGAGGAGGAGATGGTTTATTATCTCGAGAAGTTGGATATTAACGAAGAGAAGGTGCGTCTGCGTCAGCATTGCAAGTATTTCATGGATACTATCGATGGTGAGGATTATCCTGGCAAGAAGTTGGGTTTCATTATTCAGGAGATGGGACGTGAGATTAACACTACCGGATCTAAGGCGAATCATTCCGGAATACAGAAAGTGGTAGTCCGGATGAAAGACGAGCTGGAGAAGATCCGCGAGCAGTCGATGAATATTCTTTAGAGATAAAGCTGGCCGATTGGTCAGCTTTTTTCTTGGACGATTACATTGGATAATGGACGTGGGGCCGGCGGCAGTCTGGCAGCTGCAGGACCAGGCCCTCCCTCTGTCGCGGGTCCTTCCCTCTAGTGCCGAGGTCGGCCATACCTTTCGATCGGCACATGGTCCACGAGTTCCATACACCACGGATATGCAAGGCGTGATCGCCAGCATCACCGATACGTTAGCACCAAATCATAAAAATGTCCGGTAGAACCGCCTATGACCGGACAAAATGCTCATTTTAAGCAGTTTATCCTGGAGAAAACGTTTTAACCAGGACGGATTATCCTAACGTGTATTTCAAGAGGCGGATGGAGGTCCCGGTGGAGACCCGAGGTCACCCATGACACCGTAAATGGGAGGTGCCGGCGACAGCCGGAGGGATGAGCGACAGCGAAGGTCTCCGCCGGGACCTCCGACCGCCGGCGATAATAATCACCGTCCACCGTCACCATGATTTGCCGACGCCATTAATCCCCATCTGCCGGCAACGTGTAACAATTCCGTGCACAAGAAAACGTTTTAAGCGGTACAGAATGCATCTGCAAAACGCTTTTGTACTATCTAAAACGTTTTCTCGGTACAAAATCCCGAGAGGACATTTAAAAATGGCAGCACACAATCTCCACGTGACAGTTGGCGAATTTAAAGACAATATGCTACCTTTGTCGAATTGGAAAACACATACAACTTAAACCAGTAGACAAAATGAAAAAGAAATTGATCACGGCATGCGTAATGCCATTTTTGGCTGCCTGCGGCCAGAACAGCAGCGACATTTTCACGATCAACGACGGCCGGATCGACGGGCTGCACGCACCATGGGACGGACTCGACGATGACACGAAATTCCGCTGCTCCACCGACGACTCGCTCTTCAAGTTTTCGTTCGAGGTCAATGATTCTACTCTCACGCTTGAGCCGGAGTACAAAGACAAGATGTCAGTCATCTATGAGGACCGCGTGGAGATTTTCTTCAGCCCGGACACTCTGATGTCACATTACTATGGAGCAGAAATGGATCCTGCAGGCAGAGTGCTTGATTATCAGGCAGAATATTACCGCCAGTTCGATTATACTTGGGGTTTCAAGACATTGAAATACACCGGAGACATTAAAGAAGGACACTACGCAGTGTCTGGCAGCATTGACCTGAACGAACTTCGGGAACTGGGGCTGCGCCTGGAGGAAGGATTTTATATGGGCGTGTTCCGCGCGGATTATCGCAAAGACGGGTCTGTGAACTGGTATTCCGCAGTCATCACTGACGACGAAACAGCCGATTTTCACAAACCCGACATGCTGTTCAAAGCTATTTTGAAGAAATAGCAACTATTTGACTTCCAATTCTGTAGTCAGTCTTATATCTGCAGAGGAAGCACCGACAAGAACCTTGAAGGAACCAGGCTCGACGACGAACTTATGCTGGCGAATGTCATACATTCTGAATGCCTCTTCGCCCAGTTTTATGGTCACGCGCTTGGTTTCTCCTTTTTTCAGGAACACCTTGTCGAAGCCCTTCAGTTCCTTTTCAGGACGGATGAGAGAGCATTCATTATCATGCACATAGACCTCCGCAGTCTCATAAGCGTCGTATTTTCCGGTATTGGTAATGTCGAAGCTGACCTCGAAGTCGCGGCCTGAACCTGACACTGAAATGTTCGAATATTCGAAAGTCGTGTAAGAAAGACCATAACCGAATTCAAACAACGGTTTCACGCCTGTCTTGTCATAGCCTCTGTAGCCGACGAAGATACCGTCTTTGTAAGATATTCTGCTATAAGGATTAAGGCCGACCCTGACACGTGATGTGTTCTCATAATAGCTGCCGGCAGAAGGATTGTCCTCAAGTTTTCTTTCCATGGAAATAGGCAATTTTCCGCTTGGGGAAATCTTTCCGGTGATAATTTCAGAAATCGCAAGACCGCCTTCCTGACCAGGATACCAAGCCATGAGCACAGCCTTCACCTTGCCTATCCAAGACTCCATCTCTACTGCACCGCCGCCATTCAGGACGACTACGACGTTGTCATTATACTTCAGATACTCATTCAGATATTCCACCTGAGCACCAGGGAGTTCGAAGGTTCTGTCGAAATTCTCACGTTCGTTTGTGGAATCGAAACCAAGGCAAACTACTACAGCATCAGCTTCTTTCAACGCCTTCACTTCAGCCTCGGAAAGCGCCACGTCACGGTACGAGAACTGGATCTGCGCATCACCCGCATCGTCATAATACTCCACTTCGAACTTATGCTTCATGCCGCCTTCCAGTGTAAGCAAAGTCTGACGTGATAATAATTTATGGTTAGACCAATTATCGATAACTTCCTTACCGTCAATGCGTAAGCGCGACCCGTCGTCTGATGAGATTGAGAGTTCGAGCTTGACATCATGGCTCGGCTCATACCAGAAAGTATAACGCGCAGAGAACCTGTCCTTCGGAAGTCCGGCTGCCGGCGCCCCCTTGCCGAAATTCAGATCCACCGCTTCCACTGTTTGGGTCAATGCCGGTGTCCCCTCGAGTGTCGCATTGGAGAAGTACTCAGCCTTGGCGCCTTTTACAGTAAGAGTCTCGTCTACATAGAAGTCCACAAACTCTGTAGTGCGTTCACCTTTAATAATATAAGGTTTTACGGCCTTGCCCATGGAAGCCATACCCTGTGCCACAGTCATAGTCTCGAACGGATGTACGAAACCGCTTCCTCCGCCTGTCACGATCATATCGGCATGAGGGCCGCAGATTACAAATTTGCCTTTCTTCACAGGAAGGAAATTATCCTCGTTCTTCAGCATCACCACAGCGTTACGTGACACTTCCAGGGCTGTCTGGTCTGAGAACTCGTTTTTCTCGCTGATGTTCTTGTCTAACTGAGGTCTGTCGAAGAAGCCGAAAGCAATCAATGTCTGAAGAATATGCTGAACTTTTTCATCTATCACTTTTTCGTCCACGATGCCGTCACGGATAAGCGGCAACAGGTTTTCCTTATTAAGAATACGTGCCTTCGGCATTTCGAGGTCGAGTCCGCCGTAAGAAGCGCAGATTGGGGAATAAGTGGCAGTCCAGTCCGACATGAGAATACCCTCAAATCCCCACATGTTCCTGAGTACATCGATATTCATATACTTGTTCTCAGTGGAATGGACGCTGTTTACGAGGTTGTAAGAGTTCATGACAGAACCCACACCGCCCTCTTTTACGGCCTTTTCGAACGGCATGAAATAGATTTCGTTCAATGTCCGCTCGTCCACATCGGCACTTACGGTATGTCTGGACCATTCCTGGCTATTCACTGCAAAATGCTTAACGCAAGCCATAACGCCCTGGCTCTGAACACCTTTAATATAAGCCACAGCTGTTTCACCTGAGAGATATGGATCCTCTCCGAAATACTCGAAGTTTCGGCCGCAGACCGGCATCTTATAGATGTTCACGCCTGGTCCGAGAAGGATATGTACGCCCCTGGCCCTGGAATCCTGCCCGAGTCCTTCACCCATCTTGTAGATAAGGTCCCTGTTCCAAGTAGATGCCACGGCAATGCCGCTCGGGAACATGGTGCTCTTAGTGTTGTTCCGGACGCCCTGAGGTCCGTCAGCCATGCGTATCTCCGGAATCCCGAGACGTTCAATAGGTCTGATATAAAAATCTTTAAATCCTCCGATATAATCGATTTTCTCTTCCAGTGTCATCTTGGACACCAGTTCAGCAGCCTTGTCCTTGGCCGCTTGTGGAACAGAAAAGATTTCATCAGATTTCGAATTTTGTGCGGCAGCGAAAATGCAGGTCGCAAGTAAAGCAATAGATGAAAAAAACTTTTTCATTTGTTATTAATTATTTTTCATCAAAGATACTTTCTCGGCGACACTTCTGCAAGACATTGAGCAATAAAATTATGATACAAACATGGATGCCGGTGGAGTCGAATACGTGGTTGCCGGCGGGCGGAGGTCCCGGCGGCGACCTTCGCTGTCGCTCATCCCTCCGGCTGTCGCGGCACCTCCCATTTACGGGGTCATGGGTGACCACGGGTCTCCACCGGGACCTCCGTCCGCCTCTTGAAATACACGTTAGGATAATCCGTCCGGGTTAAAACGTTCCCTGCCGGATAAACTGCTCAAAATGAGCATTTTGTCCGGTCATAGGCGGTTCTACCGGACATTTTTATAACTTGGTGCTAACGTATCGGTGATGCTGGCGACCACGCCGTGCATATCCATGGTGCATAGAGCTCGCGGACCATGTGCCGATCGAAAGGTATGGCCGCCCTCGGCACTAGAAGGACCCGCGACAGCGGGAGGGCCTGGTCCTGCAGCTGCCGGAATGCCGCCGGCCACCTGTTTTTATATTGTCACTGGAGAAAGTTCGCATAAAAATCACTATATTTGAATACATGTAAAAAAAATGTGGACAATGGCATTGACAAGCACAAATATTGGGCGCATCGGCGAGATTCGCGCGAAGCAGGAGAGTTATTTCCGGTCTGGGGCGACGCTGGACGTGCGGACTCGCAAGGCGAATCTGGTCGCATTCGAGAAGGCGGTGCTTAAGTGGGAAAAGCCTCTGTGTGAGGCACTTTGGAAGGATTTGCATAAGTCTTACGAGGAATCTTATATCGCGGAAGTCAGCATTCTTCTCGGGGAAATCCGTACGCATATCAGGAATGTCGGGAAGTGGACGAGGCCACAGAGACGTCCTACTCCTATGAAACTTTTCCCGTCGCGGAGCAAGATCATCAGCGAACCGTTGGGGACGGCGCTCATTATTTCGCCTTGGAATTATCCGGTGCAGCTTCTGCTGACGCCACTTGTGGGCGTGATTTCGTCGGGATGTACCGCTGTGCTGAAACCTTCGCCTTATGTGCCGGAGGTGTCCGATGTCATAGAAAAGATGATTAGAGATACGTTTCCGGAAGAGTATGTAGCTGTGGTGCAGGGAGATAGAAACGTAAACACAGCGTTGTTGGAACAGCGTTGGGATATGATTTTCTTTACAGGAAGCCCCTCTTTCGGACGTGCCGTGATGGCTGCCGCTGCCAAAAATCTTACTCCTGTCGTGCTGGAATTAGGCGGAAAAAGCCCGTGCATAATCGACAAGGACGCGGATATCGAAGTGGCTGCCAAGAGGGTGGCATGGGGAAAAAGCCTGAATGCCGGGCAGACTTGTATCGCGCCGGATTACCTGATGCTGCATAAAAATATTAAGGATAAATTCCTGTCGGAACTGGAGAAAGCGTTCGGGGAGCTGCTTGGCGATGACCCCCAGAAAAGCGAGCATTTCGTGAGGATCGTGAACGATGCCGCTTTCGAACGTCTTAAGGGCTATCTCGCTGATGGTGAGGTGGTTTTCGGAGGAAAGACTGATAAGAGCGAGCGCTATTTCAGCCCGACCGTGCTGGACCATGTGAGCCCGGACTCGCCGGTGATGCAGGAGGAAATTTTCGGGCCGATCTTCCCCGTCCAGACCTTCAGCTCGCTAGATGAGGTTATCAGGTTTGTGTCAATGCGGGAGAAACCTCTTGCTCTGTATTATTTTGGTAGTCAAGGAGATAAGGTCTTAAAGCATACGACTTCCGGAGGCTCTTGCATAAATGATGTCATAATGCATATCGCAAACGAAAATGTGCCTTTCGGAGGAGTGGGAATGTCCGGAATGGGCAGCTACCATCACAAACGTACCTTCGATGTGTTTACACATTATCGTTCAGTGATTTCCACGCCTACTTGGATAGATTTGCCGTTCAGGTATATGCCATATATGTGGTTCAATGCAGTTAAGCGACTTTTATAAAAACTTCAAGTTTCGCAAGTGCGAAACACCGCTTATGGATCCCGAGAGGGCGAAAGCAAGTCCCTTCCCCGAGACCCGGGATTTAGGGTGAGGGTGACGTGCATGCAAAAAGTGCGTGCAAGCGCTTGCTCTCAGCGACTTTGACAACTTGCGAAACTTGAGTAAAAACTTGAATATATGATGATGAAGGAGAAGGAAAAGCGTCTTTCGAATGCGGTGAAACCCGAAGGAATGGACGCGGCGGAGTGGCAGCGTGCGCTGCGCAGACAGTTTGCTGCCAGAGAAGTGCTTTCGATATCACCTAATGGTGAGGAAGCGGCGTATGGGGTGTTCGATGTAAGGAATCCAAAGTCAAAGAATTGGTACAAAGTGGTTTACAGAGGTGCTGACAGCCGCTGGAACTATTGTTCTTGTATGGATTACAAGACTAATCAGCTCGGTACCTGTAAACATATCGAGGCTGTGCGTCTTTGGCTCGAAAATCATGGACGTAAGATTCAGGCAGTGAATCCGCCTTATTCTTCGTTATATGTTTCATATCGGGATGGTCGTAAAATCTTTCTCCGCATAGGCAGCGCCCATTGGGATGAAATGGGGGCATTGGCGAAAAAATACTTCACCAAGGACCTGGAACTGATAGAAAATACCATTCCGTCCATACAGAAATTCATCTCGGAGGCCAAGGTCATCGACCCTGATTTCAAATGCTATCCGGATGTCCTGGATTACCTGGCGGAGAAAAAGGATGCGGAATATCGCGAACAATATCTGTCGAAAGTGACGGATGAGGATATGGCAGGACTGCTCAAGGCGCGTCTCTATCCTTATCAGGCTGAGGGTATCAGATTCGCATTTGCCAAGGGTAAATCTATTATCGCGGACGAAATGGGATTGGGCAAGACCATTCAGGCTATTGGCACGGCAGAACTTATGCGCAAGGCTGGTCTGGTGTCGTCTGTGCTGATTCTGTGTCCTGCTTCGCTGAAATATCAGTGGCTTGAGGAAATTAATAAATTTACTGATTCTGATGCAGTTGTAGTGGAAGGTCTGCCGATGAAACGTAAAGAACTGTATGAGTCGGGAACTTTTTATAAAATCGTCTCGTACAATGCCATGAGCAACGATGTGAAGATGTTTGGCAAGATGTCCACTGAGCTGCTTATAATGGATGAGGTTCAGAGACTTAAGAACTGGAATACGCAGATTTCCAAGGCCGCGCGACATATACAGTCGGATTACGCCGTTGTACTTTCCGGAACGCCGCTTGAAAATAAATTGGAGGAGTTGTATTCGGTAATGGAGTTTGTGGACCAATACTGTCTCGGACCATATTATAAATTCATTGAAGAGACCACAGTCAAGGATGATAGCGGAAAGATAATTTCATATAAGAATCTCAACAAGGTAGGGGAGAAACTCTCCGGCAGACTTATACGCAGAAGGAAGTCCGAGGTGTCTGTTCAGATGCCTGAAAGGACCGACCAGAACTTGTTCGTGCCGCTGACTCCGAAACAGAGAGAACTGCATGACGAGTTCAAGACCGGGGTAGCCCAGCTTGTATACAAATGGCGCCGCATGCACTATCTCAGCGATATTGACAGGAAACGTATGTTGCTGCTCCTCAGCCAAATGCGCATGGTATGCGACAGTACTTACATCCTCGATCAGGAAACCAGGTACGATACTAAGGTGGATGAGACATTGAACATCCTGCAGAACGTGATAGCCAGCGGCGATGGTAAGGTGGTGATTTTCAGTCAATGGGAGCGCATGACGAGGCTTGTCGCCACGGAACTGGAAAAGTTGGGGATAGGTTATTCGGCATTGAGCGGGTCCGTTCCGTCGGAGAAGAGAAAGGCTCTTATGGACGAATTCTGGGGTAATCCTGACTGCCGCGTATTCCTTTCGACGGATGCCGGAAGTACTGGTCTGAACCTGCAGATAGCGTCCCTTATCATCAATCTGGATTTGCCATGGAATCCTGCAGTGCTTGAGCAGAGAATCGGTAGGATTTATCGTATCGGACAGAAGCGTAATATTCAGGTTATCAATATGATATCTAAGGATTCTTTCGAGGAGCGGATGCTTGCGACACTGGATTTCAAGGCCTCGCTTTCAGATGGAATCCTGGACGGCGGGGACGATACCGTAATCCTCGACGACAACAAGATGAACAAGCTGATGGACACCGTGACCGAGTTTGTCGAGGAGAGTGGCCAGAAAGGGGTCGGGTCAATGCCGATGGACTCTGAAGTTCTTCAGGGAGAGGCCGTTGCGACGGCTCCGGAGGATGTTTCCGTAGCTGAAGTTCCTGATATGGAGCAGCCCGATGAGGAATCTGCTGAGGAGATTGAATCTTATAACCCTGAAAAGCTTGTGGAAAAGGGGGTTGAGTTCCTTTCCGGACTTGCGGAAACGCTGAAATCTCCAGAGAAGACTGCACGTCTGGTGAACTCCATAGTGCATACGGATCCGGAATCAGGACGTCAGGAGCTGCGTATACCACTTCCGGGGAAAGATACGGTCGAGTCCATTCTTGGGTTGGTGGCTAAAATTATGTCTAAGTAGACACTAAAGCCCCTGCGTATGTAAGTATTTGAATCGGCGGATTTTACGTGTTGCAGTCTTCTCGAAAGGTTCCTTGAGAATCTGGACGTCGCTGACCTTGGATGTGCGGTTCACATTCTTGTTCACGATGCTTAGAATCTTGGCCTTATACGCCTCTATCTTGCGGAAGAATTCATCCTCGGTGAAGGCTTTTTTCGTGCGCTCCGGATCCTTGTAGTAACCGAGCATGACATTAGGGCCTTTGGCTACGATTTCGCCCTCTCCTGTCTCGGGATTTATGTTGTCAAGTCGGAGTGAAACGCCTTTCATGGTGTGTCCGATGGAACCGGTAGTGCCTGATGTATAGATGATTGTGGCGATGTCATCCGGCATCGGCATGGCAACTTTTCCGTCTCATGTGAATTTGCTGTCGTCTTTCTTTATTTCTTCCAAAAGAATAATTCGGTGCAAAGGTAGTATATTTATTGTATTGTTACGTGAAAGAAAGTTGCTAAGTTGTCTGATTCAGGGGGAATAAGTATCTTTGTGAGTAAAAACATTGACCTATATGAATAGCGAAGAAATCATTGGCGCGATAGGCACGAACTATCTTCAGGGCGGGGTGTCCATGGTGTGGGTGTCCAACAAGTTCTGTCTGCTCGATAATCTCGAGCCCCGGCCTGGCGAGGAAGGTTTTTCGGGTGTTCTGCCCAAGTTGAGGTTCCCTCTGAAGGTGCGCCTGACGGTTTGCGTTTTCTGTCGGAAAGGGAGGATCGATTTGCGTATTCAACAGAAGAATTATTCGGTTTTTCCTGGGAGTATCATCGTGATTTTCGGAGGTCAGATTTTGGAGAGCGTTTATGCAGAGGAGGGGAGTAAGGTCATTATCGTAGGCATTAATTCTGAATACATTATGACGGAAATTCGCGGTCTGCACGGACGTAGTCTGAGGCAGTGGGTTCTGCATAATCAGGATCCCGCGACTGTGAGTATGGATGATGATGAGGCTGAAAATTTCGAAAAGCTTTGTCAGTCGCTTAAGTTTATCATGAAAAATTCGGGTCCTGATACTGCTGACGGTATCTTGTCCGGGTTTACGTATATATTTGCCAGCTTGCTGCTCAAGTGGCGCAAACGTGATGTGGCTGAGGAGATTGTGAACCCTGTGGAGACTGAATCAGGTCTGGATTATTCACGAGAAAAGGAGGTCCTCGTCAGGTTCCAGAATGATGTCCATAATTTTTCCAGGAAAGACAGGACGGTTGGTTTCTATGCGAGGCGTCAATGCGTGTCGGAAAAACATTTTTCCCGGCTGATCAAGAAGGCCTCTGGTCAGAAGCCGTTGGAGATCATCCGGGAATATGTGGTGCTGGATGCCAAGAGCCTTTTGCTTTCAGGAAAATATTCCGTCAAACAGGTGGCGGAACTGCTTGGTTTCCAGAATCATTCGTTTTTTACACGATTCTTCCGGAACTCCACGGGAAAGACTCCCGGAGAGTTCATGCGTGAAGAATAGTTCTACTTTGCTGACAGGGTGTCGGCCACGGCCTTTGTGATTTCACCTGCCGTGTCAGGTTTTACAAACGGCGAAGTGAGGCCTATAAATTCGAGATTCCCTGTGAAATACAATGCCAGGAATGTGATCACGAGTATTGTCAGAACTGTCGGCAGCCAGATTTTCCAAGCCGGAGTTTTCTGGTCGTAAGGGTCTGCAAGTTTCATTTTCGGATACTTCGCCACGGTGGTGAGTTTTCCGCCGAAGAGAATGTTTACCAATACTTTAGAGTTTATCGCCCAGCCGTTTGCGTTCAGGATCGGGCCGAGGTTGCGCTTGCGGAGTTTCATCCATGCGATAAAGCATGACGGGCCTGAAATTATCAGCATCAATGCCAATATCACGAAGATGAGCTGGTGCGGAGGAGTATTCTTTATGCCTGTCGCAAGAGCTGTGAAGAATGAGCCTATATATCCGATGGCCATGCCGAAAGCAGCGAAGATACCGGCAAACTTGGCGATGTCGAATGCCTGAGGTTTGTCTGTCTTGGCTGCAGCGTCAGGTGTGCCCGGTGTGGTGGCCGCAACTGTCTGTACTTTTGCCTGGAGTTCGGCGCTTATCTTCGCGTCCTTATCAGCGGCTGATTTGTTTATCAGTCCTACGCAGAATTCCCAGACTTTGCGGTACGGCGCCCAGAATGCCTGCTTGATACTGATAGGGTTATCTACAATTTTTGTTATCACGGCGTCCCAGTCGTGTCCCTGAAGATCGTAGAAAATTCCGTTCTTTCCAGGTCGTAAATCTTCGATGTCTCCGTCTGTCATGACAGCGACTGCGTCCATGGATTTTCCGAGCGTCTTGGATGTGGCCTTGAAGTAAATGAGGAAAATTCCACTGAGTGAAGCCATGTCTGCGTGCTTGCCCATGTCAGAAACTCTAATACAAAGGTCGCAGCATCTCTGGTCGATGTAGAGCTGTCCGAGTTCGAACATGGCCCTCACGCCAGGTGCACGCGAATAGAAATCCGTGAAGAGGACGAAGTTTTTAAGCAGCCTGTAAAAATCTCTGTAATAATACATTAGCTTTTTAACTTCGTCGATAGAACTGGATTCGTCTGCAAGTGCCTTGTCCTGTTCTATCAGGCCGAGCAGCGCATCTTTTCCGCCTGCCGTTAAAATTGCATTGATCCTGTCCTCGCCGAGCGACTCGACTTCCGCGCCTTTTTTCGCGCCGAGCCACGCCGCATATTCGCTGAAGGTCGCCTCGATGCCGCGCCATTCGGGTTCGGTCAATTCTGTTTTTCCTTCGGTTAGGGTCAATGCTGCCATGGCGTTGAATTTTTTCTGCCATGCCGGATTTATGGCGTTTATGTCGAGCGTCTTCGATGCTGTAGGCGCTGCCAACGGGCATGATCCGATGTCTTTTATGTCTGTTACGGCGATGTTTACGGCTTTCGCCACGTCTGCGTCGAATGCCATGAGGCTGCAGCGTGTGAAGTAGTCGTTCATCTTGTCTTTCAATGCGTTATATGCGTCGAAGGCTGCCTGTGTCTTGTCTCCGTAAGGCATGGCCGGTGCACTTTTTTTCCATGCGGACCAGTCAGCACAAGCGGCGTAGAATTTCTCTGTCAATTCGGCATTGACCCCACCCTCGCCGCTGCGGTCTTCGGCGGAACCGATGGTCGCGATGATGTCGGTGATGGTCTTTTTCTGGCTCTCGTCGGTCGCCGAAAGGGGGGTGATCACGCCGTCGCCGTTGAAGCGCGTGCCGGCGAAAATCGCTTTCGAGTCGGACGCGTCCGCGAGTGAAATTTCGTTTTTGTCAATGCCTATGTTTTTCAGGATTTGTCTGGCTGAGTTGTATAGGCGTTTTCCGGTGTCGGTGGAGGTGTCGATGTTGTCGAGGCTTAGTGTGCTGTCTCCTTTCAGGATGCTGTCCTTGTCTTTTATTACGGAGGTGAGCCACTGTGCAGCCTGTACGACTTCGTTCACCATAATTTTGCCATCTTTCTCTGTATCAAGGAATTCGAGTGTTTGTTTGTCGAATTCGAGTCCGTCTACGGGGCAGCTCAGTACTGTCCATAGCTTCTGGTCAAGTTCTCCAAGGTGTGCGATGTCTTCTCCGGAGCCTATTTTTACTCTGATTGCTCCTCCGAGGGAGCAATATTGCCATTCATATTTGGATGCCATTTTCGATTAGATTTGTTTTTTAGTTTTTTAAAACCCTATCTACAAAAATACTAATAATTTTCGTTTGAGGGGATTTTTTTATAGTTTTGTAATAATTTGAATATTGTTTACAGTTACTAAATATATGGATAATATGGATATGAAATTACCTTCAGATTTTTCTCCTGAGGAGCGTCGCGAGCGTGCGATGTCGCTTTTCCGTCAGGGTTATAATTGTTGTCAGTCTGTGGTTTTAACTTTTGCTGATGTGCTTTCGGAACAAGTTACTGTTGAGCTGCTTGCGACTATCGGTTCTGGTTTCGGAGGCGGTATGGCGCGTATGCGTGAGGTATGCGGTTCCTTCAGCGGAGTAGTGATTATGTCCGGTTTCATTTCTCCTGCCACAGATCCTACCAATCAGGATGGCCGACGTGCCAATTATGCTCTGGTTCAGCAGTTTGCTGAAGAGTTCAAGAAACGTAACGGCGGAAGTATTGTTTGCCGTGAGTTGCTCGGACTTGCTCCTACCAAGATAGTCGAGGACCCTGCTCCTTCTGCCCGTACAGAAGAATATTACAAGAAGCGTCCTTGCGCGGAGATTATCGGTAATGCTGCGATGATTGTGGCGGAGTATTTGGTGCGTAACCAGAAATAATCCTTCGCAAATCCTTGCCGGATGATTAGGATACAATAAAACAGGCTGGCCCTTGGATAGGACCAGCCTGTTTCGTATGGTATGTAGATAAATTACATAGCCTGTGCAACTGCAACAGCGACAGCGACTGTAGCTCCTACCATAGGGTTGTTACCCATTCCGAGGAAGCCCATCATCTCTACGTGAGCAGGAACTGAAGATGAACCTGCGAACTGTGCATCTGAGTGCATACGACCCATTGTGTCGGTCATGCCATAAGATGCAGGACCTGCTGCCATGTTATCCGGGTGAAGTGTACGTCCGGTACCACCGCCTGATGCTACTGAGAAGTAAGGCTTGCCGGCGAGTACACGCTCTTTCTTATATGTACCTGCAACTGGGTGCTGGAAACGTGTAGGGTTGGTAGAGTTACCGGTGATAGAGATATCTACGTTCTCTTTCCACATGATGGCAACACCTTCGCGAACATCGTCAGCGCCATAGCAACGTACGCCACCACGTACGCCCTCTGAGTACTTTGTCTCAGAAATTACCTTTACCTCTCCGGTATAGTAATCGAACTGGGTCTGTACATATGTGAAACCGTTGATACGTGAAATGATCTTGGCAGCGTCCTTTCCGAGACCGTTGAGGATAACGCGGAGAGGTTTCTTACGTACCTTGTTTGCCATTTCAGCAATCTTGATGGCGCCCTCAGCGGCAGCGTAAGACTCGTGACCTGCGAGGAATGCAAAGCACTCTGTGTTCTCGCTAAGGAGACGTGCAGCGAGGTTACCATGTCCTAGACCTACCTTACGGTCATCAGCAACTGATCCTGGGATACAGAATGCCTGAAGACCCTCACCGATGGCCTCAGCAGCCTCAGCAGCTGTCTTAACACCCTTCTTGATAGCGATAGCTGCGCCTACAACGTAAGCCCACTTCGCATTCTCGAAGCAGATTTTCTGGGTGTCTTCGCACATCTTGTATGGGTCGATACCCTTTGCATCGCAGATAGCCTTAGCCTCGTCGATGTCTTTGATTCCATATTGGTTGAGGGTAGCATTGATCTTATCAATACGACGCTCGTAGCTTTCAAAAAGTGCCATTTTCTCTTACTCTTTACGTGGGTCAATATACTTAACTGCGTCCTTGAAGCGGCCGTAGGTTCCTTTGGCCTTCTCGATAGCCTCTGGGCCGGTAGCACCGCCCTTGAGAGCGTCCATAAGTTTTCCGAGGTTTACGAACTCGTAACCGATAACTTCGTTGTTGTTGTCGAGAGCCATCTTGGTGCAATATCCTTCTGTCATCTCGAGGTAACGGCTACCTTTAGCCTTGGTTCCGAACATTGTTCCGACCTGGCTGCGGAGGTTCTTTCCGAGATCCTCAAGAGAGCCTCCTATTGGAAGACCGCCTTCTGAGAAAGCAGACTGGGTACGGCCGTAAACGATCTGAAGGAAAAGTTCGCGCATTGCGGTATTGATAGCATCGCAAACGAGGTCAGTATTGAGAGCCTCAAGGAGGGTCTTGCCAGGGAGGATTTCAGAAGCCATAGCAGCTGAGTGAGTCATACCTGAGCAGCCGATGGTCTCTACGAGAGCCTCCTCGATAATGCCGTCCTTAACATTGAGTGTCAATTTGCAGGCACCCTGCTGAGGAGCACACCAACCGATACCGTGTGTAAGGCCGGAAATGTCCTTAATCTCTTTTGAATGCACCCATTTGCCCTCTTCAGGGATAGGAGCATTGGCGTGATTCGCGCCTTTAGCAACGCAGCACATCTGCTGCACTTCTTTAGTGTAAATCATATCTATATCCGTATATGTTTATTTTCACGATGCGAATATACAAATTTTTTGCGGATTTACGAAATGTTCGGCGATTCGTTGCTATACAAATCGTTATACATTATTATATGGCACCTGCTGCCGGCTTTCACGTCAGATGTCCTGCCTGTTTCCCTGCCGGCGATGCCGCCGTTTCTAATTGTGGAATTATCGCCGGCATCAATGCAATACTTCCGCCCTCGCTGTGATCAAGTACGCCGACATGGTCGAACCTTTCACGCAAGAGCCTGATTCCTGCCAGGGCATCATTCTTCAAATCCTCTGTGGTGCAGGATATTACATCGCCTGTAGACTCTCCGAAACCACGGTCGTCATATCGCAGTGTGGCGATTCCTGCTTTTGCAAATGCGTCGGCGATTACCGCAAACGGCTTGTGCTCGAATATCTCCTCGTCCCTGTTTTGGAGTCCGCTTCCGGTAACCATGATGAGCACCGGCGTCTCGCGACTACAATTCTTCGGAGTGGTCAATGTTCCTTTCAGAACAGCATCGCCATTCGAGAACGTGACATCAGCATTGACATAAACAAAAGGGCCGACAGGCGTTTGGGGGCGCTTCAAAGCTGGGACGCCTGGGTTCAATGGCATCGGAAACGACATGCCGTGCTGGGTGAATGTGCCGGTAATAAGTTTGCCGGTCCAATGTCCGGTTTGTGCCAATGCTGCCGTAGCGATAAGTGTCCATGTCAATGTTGCGATTATTCGTTTCATACTCAGTGAATTTTCGTAAAGTATGAAGTAATTTTTTTGTTTTCGTGTTGTCGGAATGTAATAATCCCAGAATTTTATGTAAGTTTGCGAAATATTTGGATAATTATATGGCGCTACTTATAGTTTATATGCTGGGAACGCTGGGTATTTCGTTCCTTTGCTCTCTTTTGGAGTCGGTCTTGATGTCTACTCCGCTTTCGTTTATAACGATGAGGAAGGAGCAGGGGTACAAGCCTGCAGAGAAGTTCTTTAAGTATAAATCTGATCCTGACAGGCCTCTGGCGGCGATTCTATCCTTGAACACGATTGCAAATACCTTGGGTGCTGCGGCTGTGGGTCGTCAGGCTACTATATTGTTCGGAAGTACTTGGTTCGGTATCATTTCAGCATTGACCACATTTCTTGTGCTGGTTTTCTCGGAAATCGTGCCTAAGACTATCGGAACGACCTATTGGAAGAACTTGATGGGATTCGTGACATCTGTCATTTCTTTCCTCACTATAATAATGTGGCCGTTGGTGATTATCGTTCAATTGATTACCAAATTATTAAGTAGAGATGATGATGAGGCAACCGTGAGCAGGGATGAGGTGACGGCGATGGCGAATATCGGACTTGAGGAAGGTGTGATCGATTCTGACGAGAACAAGGTTATCCAGAATATCATGAAGTTGGATAAGGTCCAGGCTTGTGATGTGATGACTCCGAGAATCGTGGCTATGACGGCTCAGGAGAACATGACTCTGAAGAATTTCTACAAGAATGACGCTTATCTGCATTTTTCCAGGATTCCGGTCTATGCTGATTCTCCTGAATATATCACCGGTTATATTCTTTTGAGTGATGCTCTTGAGGGATTGGCGGATGATGAGTTCGACAAGAGGTTAGTGGAGCTGAAGCGTCCTATTTCGTTCTTTAAAGAGGAGGATTCCTGTGGACATATCTGGGAGGAATTGCTGAAGAAGCACGAACAGATAGCGCTCATCATAGATGAATATGGGTGTTTCCAGGGTATCTTGACGCTGGAGGATATCATCGAGACTATCTTGGGTCTCGAAATCATTGACGAAAACGATCAGGCGATAGACATGCAGCAGTTCGCGCGCGAGCGCTGGGAGCGTCGTCAGAAGCGTTTCCGTCCAATCGTGCTCCCTAAGGAGGATGAGGGCGAGAAGGCGTAGGGCGGGGGATTCGCCGGGGCGGTGGTTGTTGAGATTGGATTCCCGCTGGCTGGAGTCGGCGGATTTTAGATTTCGAAGGTATTGATTATTAATAAATTACAAAATTATAATCTGCCGACCCCCTCGAAAAATGAGGTGTCGGCGGACTGTTATTTTGGAAAGCATTGATTCTTAATATGTTATAAAACGCAAATCCGCCGACGCCCAGCGGTCCGGGTAAGCGTTTCCGAGGTTACGTATTGATGCTTATCCGAGATTAACCAATCCTAGAATAGGATAAGCAATGCTTTGTTAACCATAATTATTAAAATGCCATTTTACATATTTGCACAAAAGTATAAAGTGTCATTTTATATTTTACTTCCAGATGTCCGGAATGGTGATGCAGGTTGTTTTTTGAAGGTTACTTATTATCTTTGCAGAATTGTTGCGCTACCACGCATACGGAAGTTGCGCGACAACGCAAACATTAAGTAATCGATAACCGCATGACACAAAAAAGTTTTTTCAGGAACACTCTCGGCGCACTGGTCGCAACCCTGTCGCTGGGATTTGTCACGGAAACCACGGCCTCGGCTGATGAGGGAATGTGGCTTCCGTCTCTTATTTCACAGCGTATCGTCGATATGCAGAGCAAAGGCTTCAAACTCTCTGCAGAAGACATTTACAGCGTAAACCAGGCATCTCTTAAAGACGCAGTCGTGCTTTTCGGACGCGGATGCACCGGTGAAGTCATCTCACCGGAAGGACTGCTCCTGACCAACCACCACTGCGGCTACGGCCAGATCCAGCAGCACAGCAGCGTGGAACACGATTACCTTCGCGACGGCTTCTGGGCCATGAGCCGCAAAGAAGAGCTCCCAAACAAAGGACTGACTGTCAGCTTCTTGGAGAGAATGGACGACGTGACTTCGAGAATCCTCGAGGGCTACACCCCAAGTTTCACCGAATCCCAGAGAGACTCTGTTGTTAAGGTCAATGCTGAAGAGCTCATAAAGGAGGTAACTGCTGAAGGAAAAGGACTTAGGGCTACTGTCGAGTCACTTTACTACGGGAACCAGTATTTTCTCTTTTTGTATCGTGAATATAGCGATATCCGTCTGGTAGGCGCTCCGCCTTCATCGATCGGTAAATTCGGCGGTGACACTGACAACTGGATGTGGCCACGTCATACGGGAGACTTCTCCATCTTCAGAATTTATGCTGATAAGGACAACAATCCTGCTGAATATTCAGAAGACAACGTTCCATACAATCCTAAAAAATTCTTCAAGATATCTCTCGGCGGCGTACAGGAAGGAGACTTTACTTTCGTATATGGTTTCCCTGGAAGAACACAGGAATACATCATGTCAGAAGGCGTGAGATATGTATCGGAAATCTCTGATCCTGCGAAGATTGCGTTGAGAACCATGAGACTCGATACCCAGAAGAAATATATGTCTGAAAGCCAGAAGGTCAGAATCCAGTACTCTTCCAAAAATGCAGGCGTGGCCAATGCCTGGAAGAAGTGGCAGGGCGAGATGAAGGGAATCAACCGTTTGGGTACCGTCGCTGCCAAAAAAGAATATGAAAAGAGATTTGCACAGTGGGCCCAGGGAACGGAATACAGCTCGATACTTCCACGTCTGGATTCATTGTACCATGCAGTGGAACCTTATACTTTCGCTAAAGAATACTACAGCGAAACAGCTGCGACAGTGGAACTTTGCAAGTTCGCCGCATCTGTGGCCAAGGAAATCAAAGCCGGAAATAAAGATAAGGCAGCATCTCTTTCTGAAGAGTTCTACAAGGACTATTATCTTCCTATCGACAAAGAATCATTCGTGGCCATCATGGGCGCATTCGTCGAGGACGTTCCTGTTGAGTTCCATCCTGAATATATGAAGGGAGAACTTGCGAAGTACGGAAGTGTCGGCAAATGGGCAGATGCCTTGTTCGGCGAATCAGTTTTCGCTGATGCTGAGAAAGTTTCGAAACTTGAGGCTGCAGATTCTACATCCATTTATGCCGATCCTGCCGTGAGATTTGCCAATGAATTCAAGAAGTGGTATGCTCACGATGTCTATCCTACAGACAAACGTCTCAACCAGGAAATCACATTGCTCTACAGAGATTATATGAGAGGCCAGATGGCGTTCGAACCTGAAAAGGCATTCTTCCCTGATGCAAACCTCACACTCAGAGTGGCTTACGGAAGCATTGCCGGATACGCTCCTGCAGACGGCATCTATTACAAGCCGCTTTCTACACTTGAGGGCATAATGCAGAAGGATAACCCTGAGATTTTCGACTACGACATTCCTCAGAGGCTGCGTGATATCTATGCTTCAAAGGATTACGGAAGATGGGCAGTGACCGAAGCGAACGGCAACAAGACCGTTCCTGTCTGCTTCATTGCCACCAACCACACTTCAGGAGGAAACTCAGGTAGCCCTGTGATAAACAAGGACGGCAACCTGATAGGTCTGAATTTCGACCGAGTCTGGGAAGGAACTATGAGCGATATCGTCTTCGATCCTGACTATTGTCGCAACATTTCACTGGACATCCGCTATGTCCTGTTCACGATAGACAAACTCGCCGGCGCAAATCACCTGCTGGACGAGATGGTATTCGTGGAGTAATGTAGTGTACAATATAGCCACTGGGCATTTGTTTGGTGGAGATCTGTTTTAAAACTCAGCCGCCACATCGGCAAAATACGGTCGATGTGGCGGCTGAAGTGTATTCGGGGTAATCGCCTAAGCTATCTCTTCGCGCAGACGATGATGCCGGTCACATTGCCATACATATCGTCATTGTGCAAACCGTCTTCGGACGTGTTCATGAATATTTCTTTCGTCTCTCCTGCATAGCGGGAACGCACGCGCCAGATTATAGGCTTTCCGTCTTTGTCTCCGGCTGCAAAAACTTCGTCTTTACCTCTTGCTGCAAGAGCATTGACATGACCATTATACGAGGTCAGTCTGTTGAGCTTGCCGTCGGTCCAAAGGGCAGCCCGATATCCTCCGACATAGCCGCCGATATAGGTCTTTCCGTCGTGGCGAAGGATTGCGGCCGCGATGGAATTGCCGCTATTGCTCTCAATATCAAGCAAGTGCAACGCACCATTTAGCCACCAGCAGGCCTGGAAATTTTCCTTGTCCTTTATCAGATAGCCACTTGCATATACATCCGAGCCGTCAACAACAATTTCCGTAACGTAAGCTGAATCATACCCGTCATGCGGCATTTCAATGCGCTCAAAATTCTTCCACATACAATTGGTGCCTCCCGTATAGACAACATTTCCATCTACGGTGATGCATGATACGCAGCCTTCAATGGTCTTGTTTTCGCTCAAATCAGTCATATCCCCGTTATACCAATAAGCGGGGTATTCCTTTTTGTTCTCGGACCATGAACCACCGGCGTAAAGAGAAATACCTGAGACTGCGAAATCAGTAGCATTGCAGTTCTCCATCACTTCAGTCTGGACTCCGTCCTTGTAAATTATCGTCCTGAAATCTTTGCCTTTGGCCAATGCGCACGAATACAGATACTTATCCTTGATTATTCCAATGCCGGAAACGAACTCGGAGCCTTCAAGCAATGTCATGTTCCGGTTGTTCCACATGGTTGCGTAGGAATCTCCAGTAAGGCTGGCATATATGTTTCCGGAACCGATGATTTCCCAGTAAGACGGGTCATATCCATACGAATCTTCATGACTCTGCGTTATGTGATATGTGAAAACCGTCTGTCCGTTTCTGGTGATGACAGCATCTGCCTTGCGGTCTTTCTGCGACATGTTCTCGCTGATTTTCAGATACTTGTATCCATATCCGGATTTTATGTACTCATCGATGTCGATCCAGTTTACAGACTTCCCGTCGAGCCCTTTCACAGTGACCTGGTCTTCAGGCCTGAGATTATTGGAAAAATAGTAATCCGTCTCATCTGAATATAATGATACGTCCGTTTCTGTTTTCGATTCTTCTTCGGTGTTGTCAGGAGGTGTCTCTTCTTCTTTGTTATTGTCGTCCGGCGTCTCTGTGTTCTCTGTGCCATCGTCCGCCCCGTCGCACGAAGGCAAGGAAACAACAAGGGTGAAAGCAAGCAGAAGTCTTGCAAATACTGGTACTCTGAATTTCATCTCTTTATAGTTATGTGATTGTTATACAAATCGTCCGGTGGCGCTGTCTTTCGCCGCGCGGATCTGGTCCGGCGTGCCGGTCGCCACGATTCTCCCGCCTTCCGAGCCTCCGCCAGGGCCCAGGTCAATGATGAAGTCGGCGTTTCGGATTACGTCCAGGTCGTGTTCTATGACAATGACGGTGGCTCCGTGGTCGATAAGGCTCTGGAATACATTCAAAAGGGTCATTACGTCGGACGGATGAAGACCTATGGTCGGCTCGTCGAATACAAAAACGGAGTCACTCTGTCCTCTGCCCATTTCGCTGGCAAGTTTAAGTCTCTGGGCCTCACCTCCTGACAGGCTCGGGGTTTCTTCACCCAATGTCAGATAACCAAGGCCTAAATCGCGTAACACCCTTAGTCTCTGGCTGATAAGTTTAAGGTCAGCACAGGCGTCGAGAGCGGAATTGATATCCATATCCATGAGTTCCGGAAGTGAATGAAATTCCCCGGCGGCGTTCTCCCTCCTTATGCTCCCGGCGATTTTCGAATACCTGGATCCACGGCAATCAGGACATGGGATATCCACGTCAGGAAGGAACTGCACATCGAGGCTTATCACTCCTGTGCCATCACATGTAGGGCATCTCAGTTTGCCTGTGTTATAGGAAAAGTCCCCGTCCTTGTAACCATGCTTTTTCGCGTCCGGTGTCTTGGCAAAGACTTTCCTGAGCTCATCATGGACATTGGCATAAGTCGCTACGGTAGAGCGGACATTGATACCTATAGGAGAGGCGTCGATGAGCTTCACTTGGCGAATCCCGTCAGCCTCAATTGATTTCACATGCATCGGCAGAGCCTGACCTGAGATTTTCGCCTGCAGGGCCGGGATGAGGCTCTCAAGCACCATGGTAGTCTTTCCGGAACCTGAGACGCCTGTGATTACTGTCAGACGTCCTTTGGGAATCTCCACGCTTAGAGGTTTGACAGTATGGATGGCATCCGTAGTCATCGCTATCTTTCCGTTCTTGAACATGTCGGCTGCCGGTATCTGTTGCCTGACTTTGACAGAGGCTTTGCCTGAAAGGAATGGACCTATCTTTGAGCACTTATTGGCCTCAATATCATTGACAGAACCCTCAGCGATAACTTCGCCACCGTTCGAGCCGGCTCCGGGTCCCATTTCGATCAGCCAGTCGGATTTGGCGAGAATTTGCGTGTCGTGGTCCACCAGGATCACGGAATTTCCGTCGGCGACCAGATCGTCCATCACTCCGCAGAGGCCTATGATGTTCGACGGGTGCAGGCCGATCGACGGTTCGTCCAAGACGTAGAGGACTCCAGTGGTGCGGTTCCGGACGGCTCTGGCAAGCTGCATTCTCTGGCGTTCTCCGGTCGAGAGAGTCGCAGCGGAACGGTCCAGTGACAGGTAGCCTATTCCCAAGTCCATCAATCGTTTAGCTGTGTCGAGGAAGGATTCGCAGATGCTTTTGGCCATGGGTCTCATCTCTTCCGGAAGAGATGCCGGCACGCCTTTTACCCATTCCACGATTTCGGTAAGTGTCATCTTGCAGGCATCGGCCAGGGATATTCCTCTGAGCCTCGGTGCCCTCGCCGCGTCGGAGAGTCTTGTGCCTCCGCAGTCAGGACAGACGTTGAGTTTAAGGAATTTCTCAACTCGCTTCATGCCTTTCTCGTCCTTGACTTTTGCCAATGCATTTTCGACGGTGTAGGTGGCATTGAAGAAAGTGAAATCCAGCTCGGCCGCGTCGTTGGAGTTCTTGGCCTTGTAAAGGATATGCTTTTTCTCTGCAGGACCATGAAGGACAATGTCTTTTTCCTTGTCTGTCAGGTCCTTGAAAGGAACGTCGGTGCGTACGCCCATCGCTCGGCATACATCCTTCATGAGCGACCACATGAGTGTGTTCCATGGCGCTACTGCACCTTCGTCTATGGTGAGATTCTCGTCAGGGATGAGTGTGGATTCGTCTACTGTACGGACAGTTCCTGTACCGTCGCAAGTCCTGCAGGCACCCTGACTGTTGAATGCCAAATCTTCAGCTCCCGGAGGATAGAAATGTTCTCCGCATACGGGACAGATGAGGTCTTTTCCGGCAGCTACCCTCAATGACGGTTCCACATAATGTCCGTTGGGGCATCTTTGACTGGCCAGTCTCGAGAACATAAGCCTAAGACTGTTAAGGAGTTCTGTTCCTGTACCGAAGGTGCTGCGTATGCCGGGGATACCGGGTCTCTGATGCAGTGCAAGAGCAGCCGGAACATAGAGGACCTCATCGACATTGGCCTTAGCCGCCTGCGTCATTCTCCTTCTGGTGTAGGTGGAAAGCGACTCGAGATAGCGTCTCGAGCCTTCCGAATACAGCACTCCAAGTGCCAGCGAGGATTTGCCCGAGCCCGACACTCCGGAGATTCCGACAATCTTCCCCAGCGGGATATCTACATTTATGTTCTTCAGGTTGTGCACCTTGGCGCCACGCACCAATATCTTGTCCGGATAAACCTTGTTCATCGTCTGCCTATTGTTTGCGACCTCAAAATTAGCGAAATATTGTCATATGTCAAGGATTACAGCAAGCTTATGGGTATCGCGCCAAGGAGGAAATGCCGGAGAAGTTCCGAGATGCTCTACCGGACATTGAGGAGTTGAAAAAACTCTTGTGGGGAATTTATCCCAGCACCACATCCAGTACCATCATCAGGGCAAATCCGAGTGCGAAACCTATCGTGCCGATATTGGAGTGCTCTCCCTGGGAATATTCAGGGACCAGTTCTTCGACCACTACATAGAGCATGGCTCCGGCTGCGAACGCCAGCATATAAGGCATGATGCCCAGAATGGATGTCGCCAAAAACAATACTAGACCGCCGCCTATCGGTTCCACGATTCCGCTCAATGACCCCAGGCAGAATGATTTCCAACGGGAGTTGCCCGCAGCGCGCAAAGGCATTGACACAATCGCTCCTTCCGGGATATTCTGGATCGCGATTCCCAGGGCGAGAGCCAGGGCGCCGGCCAGATTGAAATCCGCCGAGATCGCACCGGCCAGCGCGACACCGACCGCCATTCCCTCCGGGAAATTATGGATTGTTACTGCCAATGCCAGTTTGGTGGTGCGGGACAGGCGGCTTTGTGGACCCTCCGCTTCTCCGCTGATATGAATGTGCGGGGTGATGTAGTCGATAATCAACAGAAATGCGAAACCTGCCAGCAGACCGATGGTAGGAGGCACTACGGCATACGGCCCTTCTCCCATGTCGATGGCCGGAATTATCAATGACCAGACTGAGGCCGCTACCATCACGCCGGAAGCGAACCCCAGCAGAATTTTTTGTGTCAATGCCGGCATGTCGCGTTTCATAAGGAATACGAAAGCAGCGCCTAAAGTCGTACCGAGAAACGGTATCAGGAGTGTCGCCAAAACAGGATTCATGATTTTATTCTCTTTAAGGGGTTTGTCAATGCAAAAGTACAAAGTTTTGAACACTTTGTCAATCATGATTTTTTGTGAATGGCCGTCAAACTCTCCGTAAAGAATGATGGTCCTGTCATCGAAGTCGTGTGCGGGGTAAGAGAAACAGCCGGCCATCTCTGTTACTTTTGAGGAAAGAGATAGTTTCGGCAAACTTGAGTTCCACTTTGCATATAATTGTGGTTATCATTATATTTGTCATCAAGTAAGGGGCTCTTACGTTAGAAGAAATAGCATTATGGAATACAATGTTAAGGACAAGATAGAATGGACGGTGATATTTCTTGCCGAATTTGGAAAGCGTCACAGACTGACGCTCAAACAATCATTCAACTACCTGTTGCGATATAAAGGCATAAACTTCGTGGAACAACACTACGATTATCTGCATACACAATCATTTGTGTCTGCAGTGGACGACATCACACAGTACTGTCATAAATTGGGAGGAGGCATAGCATGAAACTATATCACGGGAACAATATTGTATTCGACAAGATAGACCTGCAGAAATCAAAGCCGAACAAAGACTTCGGTCAAGGTTTTTACTTATCACCTGACTATGATCAGGCGCTAAATATGGCTAATATTAAGACCGAGCAACTGCAGGAAGGAGAACCGACAGTTATGGAATTCGAAGTAGAGGCAAGAGATATCTGGAGTTTGCATACGCTCGTATTTGACGATTACAGCGAGAACTGGGCCGAGTTTATTCTTGCCAATCGCAACAATTCAGCCGGTACGCCAATCCATAACTATGACATCGTGATAGGTCCAATAGCCAACGATCGTGTAGGAGTGCAACTATGGAAATTCGAGAACCAGCTTATAGACATGCCTACGCTAGTACGCAAGCTGAAATATATGAAAGGACTTACCATACAGTATTTCTTTGGCACTGAAACAGCATTGTCTATACTTAAAAGAGTTAAATGATGATGGATGAGAGACAATTGATGAAAGACAGCATGGTGACTAAACTCGCCATGCTGCTCATAGACGACGGCAAGGCCACGTCCATGACTGAAGCGCTTGATGTCGTGATAAATTCCGAAACTTACCAGCGTCTCATTGATGACAAGGCTGCACTATATTATCAGAGTCCGCGCTATGTCTATGAGTTTTTAAAGAATGAACTTCTCACTGGAAAAGCAGAATAATATAGCGCAGACATTTTTCGTCATGCGGAAATAAGACAAGATTGAACGATTTCCTAAGGGAACGTCAATGACAAGCGCCCGATGTCATATGTTTATTTGAAATTATGGCATCGAAATTCTCGATTGCCCATTTATCGCCAATGCGGGCGAGTATGTTGCGATGAAACATACTTGCCCGGTCCTATGAAAAATAGTATAACCTGGCGGTGATTGAATTGCTTGTAGTTGCTGTAATTGACTGAATGTTAAAGGACTACAAGTTCTGTATGTGTCGTGGTGACCTGCCCGGTTGTCTGACGGCAGAATCATAGCGGGCGAAGACGCCCCTATGTCATACGAGAACGGTACGCGGCCACTCGGCATCCACAGCGGAAGTGCCTATACGAAGGCAATAGTTGCAATTGAGTAATTTGTTTGTCAGAAAGACTTTTTTTAATGAATATGGGAAGAACGGCTCGCAATTTGCGGGCCGTTCTTCTTATGAACTTACTGGTATATACCAGGTTAGCGCTCTGGTATATGTTCAGTTTTTAACCACATGATTTATGAAGCATTTATCGATTCTTACCGCCATCATTCTGGCCGCAGCGGCCTTGATGGCATCATTCCAGAACTGCTATGCCTGTACAGGCATCACCCTCAAAGCCAAGGACGGAAGCACCGTAGTGGCGCGCACGATCGAGTGGGCCGCCTCCGACAATGACTGCCGTTGGGTTGTCGTGCCTCGCGGACACATATGGAAATCCTTCATCCCGGGAGGAGGGACTGGCAGAAGTTTTACCAATGAATATGGTTACGTGGGCGTCTCGGTGGTCCAAGACGAGCTGATGATGGAGGGCATGAATGAGAAAGGCCTTTCCGCCGGCCTCTTCTATTTCCCTGACTACGGAAAGTACGAGGAGTATTCAGAAGCGAATTATGAGACTAACATCTCTGATTTCCAGCTGGTCTCCTACATTCTCGGGCGCTGCGCCACCGTCGATGAGGTTAAGGCCGAAATTGCAAGGGTACATATCCATGGATTCGATCCGCGTTCCTCGACCGTACATTGGAGGTTCGCCGAGCCGTCCGGCCGCCAGATTGTGCTGGAGATCATCGACGGGAAATGTGTTTTCTATGAGAACAAACTAGGCGTACTGACCAACTCGCCATCCTTCGACTGGCAGCTCACCAATCTCAACAACTATGTAAACCTTCTGCCTGGCCGTACCGAGCCACATACGATTGGAAATATGTCCCTGTCATCTTTCGGAGGAGGAAGCGCGATGATTGGTCTGCCGGGGGATTTCACCCCGCCTTCAAGGTTTGTACGCGCGGCCTTCTTCCAGAGCACAGCACCGCAGAAACCTGACGCAGAGGGCTCCGTGTTCACTGCCTTTCACATTCTCGGCTCAATGGAGATTCCAATCGGGGCGCAGTTCCCGGTTGACGAAACGCCGGCTGACATCCCGTCTGCAACCCAATGCACCTGTGTCACCGACATGTCAGGTTTGAAGTTCTATTATCGCTCCATGTATGATGGAGGCATCAGATGCATTGACCTTAAAGAGATTGACTTCAAGAAGATAGGCTTGAAGTCCGAGCCGCTCGTTCCGTCAAAGAAGGAATTCGTCCATCACATCAGATTTTAACATTTGATAATCAGGGTTTGTCGTTTATTGTTTTCAATCTGGAGGGTGAGATGGAAAGTGCTGAACTGTTCGTAAGCGCCCAGTTTACGAGCGAGTCAATATGAGGAATCAACGTCCTGCCAAGTTCTGTCAATGTATATTCAACACGTGGAGGAATCTCCGGGTAGGAAACCCTACGGACCAGGTTCATCCTGACCAGTGTCTTGAGAGTTATGGTCAGCATACGCTGTGATATTTCTCCAATCGATTTCTGAATCTCGGTAAAACGCATGGTCCCATTTGCAGAAAGTGATACCAGGACCAGCATCGACCATTTGTCTCCGAACAATGAAATGACATCCCTTATCGGGCATATGCCCTCGTGTAAAGAAATGGCAAAGAATTATTCAATCAAATCATTCGGAGGATGGTCCTCCGTTGAAGGCAAAGTCTTCCTTGATGGCGAACTTGCTCTTGTAGGCTCAATTGCATCTGTCCAGAAACTGGACGCTCACGCTGATGCTCCATTCCTGCACTCCCACAAAGAACACGAAGAACTTTACATCATTGTGTCCGGAAGTGGGGAATTCCAGGTAGACGGCGAGATTTTCCCTGTAAGCGAAGGAAGTTTCATACGTGTAGCACCGGAAGGGATACGTGCTCTTAGGAATACCAGTGACACAGAGATGGTGATGATTTGCGTACAGTATCAGGCAAAACCTATTTCCGGCGTTATGGAGGACGGCGTAATTTTAAAAGAGCCGGTTCGCTGGTAGTTTTCCAAGCAGCAATAACCAATGCTGGAGCGGCAGAGGTCTTTTTGCCTTCAACTTCCAGTCCCCCTAAGGAAACTGCGTTTTTCGCAAATGGGACAGTTGCAGAGACACTTGAACTCATTACGGATGAATTCAAGTGTCTCTGAATTTAGTATAGGTTTAATTATCAGCGGCATTCTTCAGCGGTTCGGTGGCGTTGCCCATGGCGATTCCGATACCTGCTTTCTTGATAATGGATATGTCGTTGCCTCCGTCTCCAAAAGCCATCGTTTCTTCTGGTTTGATGCCATGACGGGCAATGATTGCAGAAAGCCCCATACAGATGGTCTTCAATATTTTCGTTCCATCAATCACAAAATTTATATCCTAACACAGATACCAGAAATAATTCCACCAAATCTTCTTCATCGTGGGCATAATTTAACTTGCGACAGGCTCCTAATGCTGCCCGGAACTATTACCGGACCTATTGTTGTTCAGCAATAAAAACATATCTTTGCTTATTGGAAAGCATCCATAACTAAAACAACAGAAAAAGATCATGGCAAAGAGCAAAATAGACTTTATACTACTTCTCCTTGCGACTCTCTGCTGTTCAATGGCTCACGCACAAAAGCAAGTTTCTGCAGAACTGAGAGATTCCACTGAGAGCGGAAGCGACATCATAAAGATAGTTGGAAATCACTCCAGCAAAGGAGCGGTCAATAACGCCCTTGACATATTGAGCGGTCAGGCAGCCGGTGTCAACGTGACATCCAACGGTCTGGACCGGATGGCTATGCTCAATAGCGTGCGGGTGCGTGGTACGACATCCATTATCGGTGGCAATGATCCTTTGGTGCTGATTGACGGGGTCACTTCTGACGTGCTCACCCTTTCAACCATCTACCCTGCAGACATCGAGAGCTTCCGGATATTGAAGAATGCCACGGAGACAGCAATGTACGGTTCACGTGGAGCGTCAGGTGTGATTGAAGTCAAAACGAAAAAAGGAACAGGACGTGGTTTTCAGATATCCTATGAAGGAAATGTAGGTTTCGAACGGATGTACAAACATCTGGAAATGCTCAATTCCACAGAATATGTTGCCACCGCAAAGGCTTTGGGCGTCTATTGCAATAACGGAGGGTTCAACACGGACACTTATAAGGTCATTACCCGCACAGGACTTGTGAATAATCACTATCTCGCATTCAGCGGGGGCACACCTCAGTCAAACTATCGTGCCTCATTCGGCTTGATGGACCACAACACAATCATCAAGAAGATGGACTATGGCGTTTTTGTCGCAAAAGTTGACGTGACCCAGAAAGCCTTCAACAATAGACTTACTGGAGAGTTCGGAGTATTCGGATCGTCGTTCAAGAACCATGATATCTTTGACACGCAGATGCTGTTCTATTCCGCAGCATGCCAGAATCCAACTTTCCCTGCCGGAACTGACGAAAATGGGAACTGGCTAAAAAACGAATCTGCAACGCACATCAACCCGCCAGGAATAGTGCTTGAAGAGAAAAACGACTCCAAGGATTTGAACTTTGATGCCCACATTAAGCTGAGCTACGATATCAATGCTGACTGGCGGGTCTCCGCCTTCGGTTCCTACCTCTACGGTTCTACCGAGAACGGACAATTCTGCCCGACATGGGTATGGGCACAAGGCAACGTGTACCGTGGCGAGTTCAAGAAAGAGGAGTGGCTCGGCAATATATCTCTGGATTTCAATAAGCAGTTCGGCTCACATAAGGTCTCTGCCGGAGTAAGCGGCGAATACCGCAAGCTGCGAAAGACGGCTTTCTGGGTATATGCCAAGGGCATACCCACAAATAACTTTCATTACGACAATCTGGGCGCGGCTGCTGTCAGACCATATGGCGGAACGGAAAGCACATATGAAGACCAATCTCTGGCTTCGTTAATGGGGAGCATCACATATAGTCTGCTTGACAGATACACTTTGGCGTTGAATGCACGCGGTGACGGATCGTCAATGGTAGGCGCCAGCAACACATGGGGATTCTTCCCTTCCATATCATTTACATGGGATTTGAAAAAGGAAAGGTTTCTCATCAATGTAAAACCGCTATCCATGCTCAAACTTCGTGCTGGCGCAGGACAGGCAGGCAACCTTGGAGGCATCTCTGCATATACCACCATGAACACCGTAAGGCAGACCGGCATTGTCCCTATCAATAGTTCGCCGACAGTAACACTTGGCATGGTGAGAAACAACAATCCCGATTTAAAGTGGGAAACGAAGACGACATTCAACATCGGTGCGGACATGGGGCTCTTTGCCAACGGTCTTATACTTACGGCGGAGTATTACTTTTCCAAGACTACCGACATGCTCTATGCCTACGAAGTCCCGGTTCCGCCATTTGCATACAACACATTGCTCGCAAACATCGGTTCCATGTCAAACAGCGGATTGGAATTCGGCCTGTCCGGGCAGCCGATAAGAAAGAAAGACATAGAACTTAACGTTAATATGAACCTGTCGTTTCAAAGCAACAGGCTAATCTCGCTGAGTGGAAAGTACAAAGGAATGAGCATGTCCGCGGCGAATGTCACCGCCATCGGGGCCTTGGACGGAGCGGGACAGAACGGCGGCGACAACAATGTGGTTTATCAGATAGTCGGACAACCACTTGGCGTTTTCTATCTGCCACATTGCAAGGAACTGGTAAAAAATGAGAACGGCAGTTATTTCTACGACATAGAGGATCTGGATCATAACGGCAAGGTAGATATAAGCGACGGCGGCGACCGGTACGTCGCAGGACAAGCCACACCAAAGGTAATCCTCGGCTCAAACATCAGTTTCAGATACAAGAATTTCTATGTCTCCATACAGATGAACGGAGCATTCGGGCACAAGATCTTCAATGGAACGGGATTATCATTTACAAGTATGGCTTGCTTCCCGGACTACAATGTGCTTAAGGATGCTCCTCAGAAGAACATCGCAGATCAGAGAGTCTCCGACTATTGGCTTGAAAAAGGTGACTATCTGAACTTTGAGCATTTGACATTAGGATATAACGTGCCCTTGAAAAGCAAGACGTTACGTTCATTGCGCATATCTGGCAACGTAAGCAACCTTGGAACAATTACGGGCTACAGAGGTTTGACGCCAATGATAAACAGCTACGTGGTGAACAGTACTATGGGTATTGATGACAAACGTAACTATCCTTTGTTCCGCACATATTCGTTGGGGTTGAGCATACAGTTTTAACACGGAAAAAGCATGAAGAAGATTATTGAATACATATTGGCAGTACCATTGATGCTTTGCTTCTGCAGCTGTCTGGATGAACATCCAAAAGACCAGCTGGACCAAGAGGAAATTTACAACAACGCAGATAATATATACAAAAATGCAGTAGCTTCCCTGTACAACTACATTGGGAGCAATCAGGAGTCCGAAGGACTTCAAGGAACCTGCAGGGGAATCTACGACTACAATACCTTGACAACAGATGAGGCAATGATTCCGATCCGTGGAGGAGACTGGTATGATGGCGGCCTGTGGGAAAACATGTATCAGCACAACTGGAACGCCAATGATATCAGTTTATATAATGTATGGAAATATCTCTTCAAGGTAATAGTCATATCCAACCAGTCGCTTTCCGTCATTGATAACCACAAGAGTCTGCTTTCGGCTGAACAGGCCCGTGATTTCACGGCAGAGGTAAGAGCTGTGCGGGCATTGTTCTACTACTATGCGATGGATATGTTCGGACGTGTTCCTATCGTTACATCATACGACATGAAATTGGAGCAGGTAACGCAAAGCGAGAGACGCGAGGTCTTCGATTTTATTTTCAATGAACTGCGGGATGTCGCGCCGTTGCTTGCTGACGAACATTCCAACAAGGAGGGAGACTACTACGGACGAGTGACACGGCCTGTAGTCAACTTTTTGCTTGCAAAACTGGCGCTTAATGCTGAAATATACACCGATGACAACTGGACAGACGGAAAGCGCCTTGATGGCAATGACATCTTCTTTAATGTGAATGGAGAGAAGATGAACGCTTGGAGTACCTGCATTTGGTATTGCGAGCAACTTGACAAAGAAGGGTATCAGCTGGAAAGCGATTACGCCTCGAACTTCGCTGTTCACAACGAATACTCCATGGAGAACATTTTCACTATACCACTGGACAAGAACTTATATTTGAACGAATACCACTATCTTTTCCGCTCACGCCACTACAAACATGGCGGGGCCTATGGCGGTTCATCCGAAAATGGAACATGTGCGACGATCTCAACCGTCAAGGCTTTCGGTTACGGCACAGACCATGTCGACAATAGATTCAAGACAAACTTCTATGCAGACACCGTTTTTGTTGACGGCAAGAAGATATATCTGGACAACGGAAAGCCATTGGTATATATGCCAATGGAATTGAAGCTGAATCTTAGTGACAGTCCATATAAGCAGACAGCAGGTGCCCGTGCCGGCAAATATGAAGTTGACAGGACCGCATATTCGGACGGCAGACAAGTTGACAACGATATAGTTCTATTCAGATACGCCGATGCCATATTGATGAAGGCCGAGGCTAAAGTCCGTAATGGAGAAGATGGCTCAAAAGAATTGAATGCAATTAGGGACAGAGCAGGCATGCCGCATGTAAAGGCCA
>OIXA01000652.1_pt1 | contig 49102 bp, 67 predicted proteins | sample 1587721 | NCBI WGS metagenome assembly OIXA01 (sample SAMEA3888900, study PRJEB22519) | human gut metagenome | biome: human gut; feature: human-associated habitat; material: faeces | place: Denmark | collected 2013
AGTTCAAGCTGATTTATCAAGGCATACGGGATGTTTTCCGTGTGCGAAGTTTGAGTATGTAAAAAAGGGGGATGAGAAAGCGGTATTCATATATTGCTCATCGGGGAAGGCTCTCATTCGATTCCCCGTCTCTCTCGTCTCTAGTCCACTAGTCACAAAGTCACTACAACCCCCAAGGAGGTCTATAATGGCAAAAGATTATTCATTCGACGTGGTATGCCGCACGGATCTGCAGGAAGCGGCAAATGCTGTGAATCAGGCGTCCAAGGAGATCGGTACTCGCTATGATTTCAAGGGCAGCAAGAGCTCGGTCACTCTCGATGAGGATAAGATCACGCTGATCGGCGATGATGATTTCAAGCTGAAGCTGGTGAAGGATATCATTCATGGAAAGCTCGTAAAGCGCGGGATCTCCCTCAAAAATCTGAAGGAAGAGAAGAAGGAAGCGGCAGCCGGCGGGACGGTCCGTCAGGTGCTCTCGCTGCAGAACGGAATCTCTTCGGATATGGCGAAGGATATCGTGAAGCGTGTGAAGGCTTCGAAGATCAAGGTCGCTGCTAAGATCAATGGGGATGAGGTGCGTGTATCGAGCAAGGATAAGGATTGCCTGCAGGAGTGCATCCAGTTCCTGAAGCAGCAGGACATTCCGGCGGATCTGCAGTTTGTGAATTACAGATAAGAAGGCTCTGCGGGGGCAAGGGCTTTCACAGGTGTAACGAGGCTCAGCTTTGAATGGTGCGGCGTCGCATTTGCCTTGCACCGTGAACCGAATGAACCCGTTGAACCTTTATGTATGGGAGGAGTTATGAACGCAGAGGAAATGATGGCGAAGACGCTCCGGGAAGGGCATACCACCGGCGCAACGGCGACGGGGGCGATGAAGGCAGCGATCCTGGCTATGCGAGGAGAATTTCCAAAGCAGGTGACGGTCCTTTCGCCGCAAAGGACGGAGCTCACGATCCCGGTGGAGTCGGCCGAGGCGCATGGGCGGACGGGCATCGCGACTTGCCTTAAGGATGCGGGCGATGACCTGGACTGTACACATGGGACGCCGATCGTCGTGACCGTAGAGCTGGTGGATACGCCGGGTCTTACGCTCCGTGCGGGGAAGGGCGTCGGTACGGTGACGAAGCCGGGGCTGCAGGTGAAGGTGGGACGGCCCGCCATCAATCCGGGCCCGCAGATCATGCTGCGTTATGTGTATGAGGAGCTCATCGGCAAGGATCATGGCTGTATCGTGACGGTTTCTATCCCGAAGGGGGAGGAGCTGGCAAAGCAGACGCTGAATCCTTCGCTGGGTATCGTCGGCGGGATCTCGGTCTTGGGAACGACGGGGATCGTGAAGCCGATGAGTGAGGAGGCGTACAAGAAATCGCTGGCGCCGCAGGTGCCGGTGGTCTATGCGAGCGGGATCCGCACGGCGGTCCTTTGTCCCGGCCGTATCGGTGAGACGGCGGCGAAGATCATGGGTATTCCATCGGATGCGATCATCGAGACGAGCAATTACATCGGCTTCATGATGGAGCAGTGCATCGCAGGTGGTTTCCAAAAGATGCTGCTCATCGGCCATATGGGAAAGCTGGTCAAGGTGGCGTCAGGCAGCTTCCATACGTACAATCGCAATAGTGACGGTCGTATGGAGACGATGGCGGCGTATGCGGCCATGAATGGGGCATCGACAGATACGGTGCGGGAGATCATGTGCTGTACGACGACGGATGGCGCGGCAGCGGTCGTGCATCGTGAAGGGCTGGATATGATTTACCAGCAGATGGCGGAGAGGGCGCAGGTGCGCTCGGAACGCTATATTTTCGGTAAGGCCAGGGTCGGCGTGATTTTTGCGGCGATGGATGGCACGGTGCAGGCAGTCAGCAGCCATGCGAAGGAGATTCTGGAGGAGGAACAATGGAGCATACATTGATCGTAGCGGGGATCGGGCCGGGAGATCCGGACTATATCCTGCCGAAGGCGCAGAAAGCCATCGAGGGGGCGCATTACCTCGTGGGCGGCCGCCGCGCGCTTTCTGACTATGCGAAGCCTTCTCAGGAAACATATCCTGTGACAGGCAAGCTCTCTTTGCTGGCAAGCTGGCTGGAGGAGGCGCTTAAGAAGGATGATGTCGTCGTCATGGTGAGCGGGGATCCGGGCTATTACAGTCTGCTTCCGTGGCTCAAGAAGCGGTTTCCGGAGCATCCGATCGAAGTCATCCCGGGGATTTCTTCTGTGCAGGCCTGCTTCGCTCTTGTTAAAGAACCATGGCAGGGGGCGCTGTGGCTGTCTTTCCATGGCCGTGTGCCGGAAGAGAAGGATACGGCTTATATGCCCGGACGAAAGCTGGCCTTTCTGACGGATCATGAGCATGATCCGGCCTATATCGCGAGATACCTGATGGACAAAGGCTGGCCGAAGGAGACGCGCGCTGCCGCGGCCGAGCATATTTCGTATGAGAATCAGCATCTTTTGGATTCGACTCTTGAGAATTTGTCGCATCTGGAAGGCTATGGTGAATCAGTCATGGTGGTGATGGGATAAATGCAGTTTGGCATCAAAGATGAGGAGTTTATTCGGGGAAAGGTACCGATGACGAAGGCTGAGATCCGTGCGATGGTCATGGTGAAGGCCGCCATTCAGCCTGGCGATATAGTGGCTGACATCGGTGCAGGGACAGGCTCTCTATCCATCGAGGCAGCGCTCTGCTGCCCCAAGGGGGCTGTGTATTCGATAGAAAGAAATCCGGAGGGGATCGAGCTGATCCGGAAAAATGAGGAAAAGTTCGGCTGCCGGAATATCCATACCATAGCCGGCACAGCGCCGGAGGCGATGGAAGGGCTGCCGAAGATGGATGTGATCATCATCGGCGGGTCTTCCGGAAATATGCATGAGATTCTGGATCGATGTGAAGCGTTGCTCGCTCCGGGCGGACGCATCATCCTTACCGCTGTCACCGTGGAAACGACGGGGGAAGTGGTGAAGGAATTCGCGGATCGTCCTTTCGAGCTGGAAGGCTTCGAAATGCAGATCAATCGACTGAGAAAACTGGGACGGTATCATCTCTATGATCCGATGAGCCCCATTTTCATATTTACAGCAATCAAACATTGAGGAGGAAGTTATTATGGGAAAATTGTATTTCATCGGCGCAGGCCCCGGAGATCCTGAGCTCATCACGGTGAAGGGACAGCGTCTCATCGCAGAGGCGGATGTCATCATCTACGCCGGCTCTCTTGTGAATCCGGAGATCCTGAAGTACGGCAGAAAAGATGCAGAGATCTACAACAGTGCGACCATGAATCTGGATGAAGTGCTGAAGGTGGAGATCGAGGCGCTCAAAGCAGGCAAAATGGTGGCTCGTGTGCACACCGGCGATCCAGCCATTTACGGTGCGATCCAGGAACAGATGGACGGTCTGCGCGCAGCAGGGATCAAAGAAGATCAGTTTTGTGTCGTCCCTGGCGTCAGCTCCTTCCTTGCGACAGCAGCTGCGCTGAAACAGGAATATACCCTGCCGAGCATTTCTCAGACCGTTATCATCACCCGTATGGAAGGCCGCACACCGGTTCCGCCGAAGGAAAAGCTGGCGCTTCTTGCCGCACATCAGGCAACCATGTGCATTTTCCTCTCTGTCCAGGCGATCGATCAGGTCATGGCGACGCTGAAAGAGGGCGGTTATCCGGGCGATACCCCGGTCGCTATCGTAGCCAGAGCGACCTGGCCTGACCAGCGTATTTTCCGCGGCACCATTGATACCATCGCAGACATTCTCCATCAGGAAGGCGTCGTCCGTCAGGCCATGATCGTCGTCGGCAAGGTCCTTGATACCGATTATGAGCTCTCCAAGCTTTACGACAGCAAGTTCACCACCATGTTCCGCAAAGGAACGGATGGAGAGTAAGGAAAGCGGGGGAAAATAGGGGCGATTTCCGTGTATTCGGATGAGGCTTTGCGAAAATCAGCGTTTAGGGATTAGTGGCTAGGGATTAGGAGTCTCAAGTGACTGGTGACTAGTGACTGGAATGCCAGCTCATGGCACCACCATTTCGCATTTCTTATTTCTTATTCAATCGAGGCTTTCAAACGTAATCAAGGGGCGAGCCGCCTCAGGGGCTAACCCTGAACCTTGAACCTTGAACCCTTATCCCCTGGAGAGTATCACATGAAGTACGCTATTGTTTCTGTATCCAAAGAAGGAGCCCAGCTGGGGGCGCGTGTGAAGGCGGGCATTTCCGGTGAGGGGACTCTGTATGAAAGAAAAGACGGTGCGAGCGGCAAAGAAGCCGTGTATTTTACCCGCACGCTTGCGCTCACGGCGGATATCTTCTCCTGCTATGATGGGATCCTTTTCATCATGGCCTCTGGCATTGCGGTCCGCGCCATCGCACCTCATGTAGTGAGCAAGGCGTCCGACCCTGCGGTACTTGTCATGGATGAGTGCGGGAAACATTGTGTTTCCCTTCTCTCCGGACACCTCGGCGGGGCGAATGCCTGGGCAAGAGAAGTCTCGGCGGCAGTGGGTGCCGATCCCGTCATCACGACGGCGACCGATGTCCATAATCGTCGCGCGCCGGATGATATCGCCCGCGAGCTGATGATGCGTGTCGAGCCGCTGGCGGCCTTGAAGCCTGTGAATACCGTCATCGCAGCAGGGCGCACATTCCGATGGTTTCTGGATGAGACGGTCGATGGGAGCGCTTCTATAGCGACGCGCCTCAAAGAGAAAGGGGTCCGCACGGAGCCTTTAAACCGACTGGATGCCAATGCGTTTGACGCATGCGCTGTCATTACTGAAAAAACGATCACTGTGAAGAAGCCTTTCGTCTGCCTTCGTCCGAAGAATCTTTTCGTCGGCATCGGATGCAAGCGCGGCACCTCCGAAGAGCTGGTGCAGAGCGCATTCACCGCAGCACTTGCTCAGGCGGGGGCTTACCCGTATCAGGTAGCATCGCTTGCGAGCGTCGATGCGAAGGCGGATGAAAAGGGCTTGCTTGATTTTGCCAATTCCATGCATCTTCCGATCCATTTTTACAAGGCAGAGGAGCTTAAAAAGATCGCGGAAGAGTATCATTTAGAAAGTTCAAAATTTGTAGAGAAAACGATAGGAGTGGGAAACGTATGTCAATCAGCAGCGTTAATGGAATCAATGAAGGGAAAAACGCTTCTGCCGAAAACGAAGTTTGTCAGTGCCACGGTGGCGATCGCCCTGGGACTATCCGGGTCATCGGCATTGGACCGGGCCATGAAGAAGAAATGACGCCGAAGGCCATCAAGGCCATGGAAGCTTCCGATATCATCGTGGGATATAACACCTACATTGCTCTCGTGAAAGACCTCATCAAGGACAAAGAAGTCGTCGGAAATGGCATGCGTCAGGAAGTCGATCGCTGCCAAAAGGCTGTCGATCTGGCGGCCGAAGGCCATCAGGTGGCCGTGATCTCCTCCGGAGACCCGGGCGTCTATGGCATGGCCGGTCTTGTGCTCGAGCTCATCCAGAAGCTTCCGAAGGAAGCGCGTCCGGAGTGTGAGGTCATCCCGGGACTCACGGCAGCAAATACCTCTGCTGCGGCGCTCGGCGCTCCGCTCATGCATGACTATGCCGTCATCAGTCTTTCTGATCTGATGACCCCGTGGGAACAGATCAAAAACAGAGCGAAGCTCGCCGCGGAAGGGGACTTCGTCATCGCCATCTACAATCCAAAGAGCCGCGGCCGCGCGACCTACCTCGATGAGATCCGTGACATCGTGCTTCAGTATAGAAAGCCGGAAACACCGGTAGGCATCGTCAGAAAAGCAGGACGTCCGGGCATGAACTGGACGATCTCCACACTGGAAAAACTGCCGGAAGAACATGTCGACATGCAGTCCACCGTCATCATCGGCAAGAGCACCACCTTCGTCGCTGACGGAAAAATGATCACACCAAGAGGATACAAAGCATGATCTGGATCATTTCCGGAACACAGGACGGCCGAGAAATCGGCGCTGCACTCGCAGACCGAGAACAGTCCAAGCCGGAAGGGGAGCGCCGTGAGATCCTTATGACCGTTGTCAGCCAGTACGGTAAAGTGCTCGCCGCACATAAAGGGCTCGACATCGAAGTAGGGCGCTTCCGGGAAGAAGACATGCTCCGTGTCATCAGGGAAAAGGGGATCTCGCTCATCCTTGATGCGAGCCATCCCTATGCAGCGATCGTTTCTGAGACGGCCCGCGCGGCCTGTACCAAGGCAGGAATCGACTACGTACGCTACGAACGCGCGGAGATCCCACTCCCTGACTATGACAAGCTCTATCACGCAAAAGATGAATTCGAAGCGGCGGACCTTGCCGGTCAGCTTGGAAAGAGCATCCTTTTGACGACCGGCTCCAAGACGCTTGCCACCTTCGTAGAGGCGAAAGCGCTGGAAGGCAAGGAGATCTGGGCGCGCGTGCTGCCGACATCGAATGTGATCAAAATGTGTGAAGACCTTGGCATGAAAGCCAAGTACATTCTCGCCCTGCAGGGACCCTTCTCCTATGAAATGAATCTTGCCATGATTCATGACTATCACGCCGATGTGATGGTCACCAAGAACAGCGGTCTCATCGGCGGCAGCGATACAAAGCTTAAAGCCGCGATGGACGCCGGGATTTCCGTCATCGTTATCGATAAACCGAAAGCAAAACTGGACGGCGCTGTGGTCTTCTCGACCGTAGAAGGCGTCCTCAACTATATGGAGGAACACTATGGATTTCATCAAGAGCCCTAAGGCCATCGAAGATAAAAGCATGGATCTCATCAATCCATTCATCATGGACATCGACCTCACACCGGAAGAAGTGACGGTCTATTCCCGTATGATTCACGCCTCCGGCGACGTAGACTACGGGCATCTCATCCAGACCAGCAAAGGCGCTGTCGCTGCCGGTATCGAAGCGCTCGCCAAGGGCTGCAACATCTATACCGATGTGAATATGGTCAAAGCAGGGATCAATAAGAATGCCCTGCATGCGCTCGGCAGTGAGGTATTCTGCCGCGTATCCGATCCGGAAATCGCAGCCATTGCCAAAGAGAAAGGCATCGCCCGCTCCATGGCAGCGATGAACTCCTTTGGCAACGATCTCAATGGCTCTATCATCGCTGTCGGAAATGCTCCGACCGCTCTCTATGAAGCCATTCGCATGGTCGAAGAAGACGGCATCAAACCGGCACTTATCATCGGCATCCCTGTCGGCTTCGTCGGCGCCGCTGACTCGAAAGAGCAGCTTGTCCGTCGTGCGCCCTGCCCCTTCATCACTGTCCGTGGCACCAAGGGCGGCAGCTCCATCGTCGCCTCCTGCGTCAATGCACTGATGTACAATCTGGTAAAGCGCAACAACAATATGCTCTTTGTCGAAGGTAAGAAATAGCTAAAAGCCTGCTAAGTTCCAAATGCTAGTGTTTATCGGACTTAGCAGGCTTTTTATATTGCGTGGGTAAAATATAAAGGTAGCAATAGGGTAGCAATTATCTAAAAATCCTCTCTACATCATTGGCGACTTTTTCATCGTTTCCGGGTATCCAAGAGGTATAGGTGGTCAATGTAATGGCAGGAGATGCATGACCTAAACGCTTAGACACTTCAGCAATGGGGACGCCATTGGCTAGCAGCTGGCTGGCGTGGGTGTGGCGCAGCGCGTGGAAGCTGCGAACAGGGGAAATTCCCAAGTCTTTTTGGATGCCTTGAAAGGCGATCCTTTCATTGCTGGGGAACAGGAAATTGCCATTCTTCGCTTTGAAAACCAGTCCGCTGTGGGCTCTGGTGCTTTCCTGCCATTCTTTCAGCGTCTCGTAGAGTGATAGGGGAATAGACACATCCCTGCGGGAGTGGGAGGTTTTGGTGGCGTTTTGGACATATATGACCCCGTGCCCATCCTGGCCTAGTGTCTTGTTGATATGGATAAATGCGGGGGTAATATCGTTCCATGTGAGCGCCAGCAGTTCACCGATGCGCAGCCCGGTGTAAGTAGCCACTAGGATTTCCATATAGAGCCTATCCCGGTGCCGTTCTTTGGCATAGGCAAGTATCTGGTGGATTTCATCAATGGTGAAAATCTGTATTTTCTTCTGCGTCACCTTGGGACGTTCTACGGTGCCTATAGGGTTCTTTGCTAAGATGTCCAGAGCCACGGCTTTTTTAATGGCCATGTTAAGCAGCTCGTAGATCTTTTTGATATACGATGTAGAAATTTTCCCATCTAGGGAGTTGATCAAGGCTTGCACGTCCATCCCCGTGAGTTTCTGTAGGGGAATGTCGGCGATGGGCTCTATTTTCTCCAAAATAGCGAAATACAAGGACAGCGTGCGAGGTCGTACATTCTTCTTGTAGGTGTCGATGTATTGCAGGATCCATGCCCCTGTGCGCATGCCGGAAGGCGTCACGAAAGTGTTGTGGCGGATGCTATAGCGGTTATCCTCTAGCCAGTTCTCCGCCTCTTCAGTGGTAGGGAACCGCTTCACGATGCGCCTTCCCTCTGGAGTGATGAAAGAGGCGGCGTATCTTTTCTTTGATTTCTCGTAGTAAATGGACCCTTGCCCATTGGGGCGTCTCATGATAACCCTTCCTTTCGATAGAATACCTTTATCCAATCGCTGCATCCCAGAAATGCCTTTATCCCCACTATCAAAATAAAGGTATTGCCATTTGCCGACCTTTGCAAAATGGGGAAACGCAAAAGGCGCCCTGCATAGACAGAGCGCCTGTATTTTAGGTAAAAATTTAGGCGCTCTGTCCGAAGACGCGCGCCCTATAAAACCTCATCGGTTTTGCTTGTACATACATGATACAAGAATAGAGGCGCAGCGTCAAGGTTATATATTTTCGGACAATAAAAATAGGGGACGGCATCCGAAGATGTCATCCCCCTAAAACGGTGAACCGTTTTTTCTTGTGTTTACATACTACACGATTAGAAGGATCCGGTCAAGGATCTGGATGACATCATCGGGAAACAAAAAGAGGGTGCGCAATACCATGCACTCCCTCTATAAACGAAAAAACTGGGAACGTGTCATAACACGTCCCCGCCAAAACGGTTATACCGTTTTCAAAGTGATCATATTATACCTTGCGGAGGGGAAATGCGTCAATATTTGTATCAATAGGGTGTACTGCTAAATATGCCTAGGTTGAGAGCATATAAATGTGCGCGATGAGAGGTGTTAATGACAATATGAGAAGGCGGGTATTTTTGCAAATGTCTGTTAATTGTTGCAGGGTGTTTGAAGACCGTTTGAGCAATTTCAGACAAAGAAGCCCCTTCGTCTGAAAATAGAGCAGCTTGAAGGAGAACGTAGTATATTTTTTTGTCAATTGGTGCAAGTTTCATTTTTACTAGCATGTTGCCATATGTCTCCAATAGTTCTTTTTTGCTGTTAAGTAACTCGTTCGTCCTTGTTATGCTTTTAAGAATTAACCACATGAAACCAGTAATAAACTGTGTAAGGTCTCCCCGATTACCATAAGAATTCGTGATTTCAAATAATTTATAATAGATCCTTATGGATTTCTTTATGGTAATAGATAGCCTATAAGCAACTAACGGGTTTATGGCTTTTGATAAGTAATATGATGTGATAAAGCGTGATGTTCTGCCGTTGCCATTATAAAAGGGGTGAATGTATCCAAAAAGATAATGATATATTGAAATCCTAATGATGTTAGGAATAGAAGGATCCTGCAATACTGCGAGCGCTTTGTCCATATATGCGATTATATTCTTCTCTGGTAATAGGCCTCGATGAATAGTCTTAGTCCTTGATAAAACATCAACACTTCCTGCTCGAAATATTTTCCCGTCGGGTTTGTCATTAGGATCTTCTCGGCAAACTTCATCAAGTACAAAGTCATTATAAAAATTTCGCAAATCCTGACTGGTCTTAAATGCAATATTATCCTGACTTTGGAGTTTTAGATATTTATTCGCGATTCCCCATAAACGGGTAGTTTTTTTATTTGCTATGTTTGATTGATCTTCAATAGCCGCAGCTATTTCTTTACGAGAGCTTGAAACCCCTTCAATTTCATTGGTTGATTGGATCTCTTCGACCAAGCAGGACTTAGTGAAATGCGTTAAAGCAATATTAGGGAGTTCACCAGTTATTTCTGCAAGATTGGAAGCTTCTTTTATCAATTGAGTGAGAATCGACGTCATCTCTTCCGTGTAATAGAAAAATGCAGGAAATCCAATGCTTGATTTGTATTGTTTGATTTCTATATCTAAATGGTGCGTAAGGGGTGAATCGAAAAGCATCTTATATACTGTATTCCATTCGTTCTCATTGACGTGGAATAGAGTTGCAAGTTTTGGACTATCCATTATAACCTCCATAACTAACTGTAGCAAAAGTGGCCATTTTGTAATAGCGAAATAATTAACTATAGCAAAAAGTGCCATTTTGCTATAGTTAAATGACCAACTATAGCAAAAGTGCTGTTTTTGCAATAGTAAGGCAATCAACTATAGCAAAACCCTCCAAAATGCAAAACTTCAAATTTCACTGCTTAATCAGAGAATACTTCGCTACCGCCAACCCGATTGATATGATCTATTATTATTTATTTGGCTTATTCAAAAGTTTTTTCTGCTCACTTTCGATCTGCTTGATACTTTTATCAGGAGTCGGTAAATCCTCTGGCATAGTACCACCGAGTTCTTTGATTGTTTCGCGAACCTTCTTGCCGACAGCGAAGTGAGTTGTATTAGCGGCAGCTTTCCCTTTCACATGGTCACGGCGCAGCTTCTCGTCGGTCTGCGTGGCGCGGAAGAGATTCGCAGCCAGTTCCGTGCTGCCCATATGGTCAAGGATAGCCTGTCCTTTCTTCAACCCTTTACGCTTAGCGATATCCTGCGCCTTGAGACCACCATACAGCCCCATATATCCATAGTTTTGAAATATAGCATAGTCACGAGAGGTCTCTACCCCTGCATCGTGAGCAGCATCAGCGAGAGATTTGTTGTGATGCTTCAGCTCACCACGAATAGCCAGTCGCTTCTGCTCTTCTGATAGCCTTTCGAAATTCTCTGAAAGTTCCTGCTGGCGAGTTTTCACAGCGAAATAAGTCTGTGCTAATGCAACAGCCTCTTTTCTTGGATCGCCATTCATAGCAATAAGATAGCAGGCATAACGGGAAAGATGATAATCATCTAATCGTCGTTTAGCAGAACTGCCAATGTTAACCATTTCGTGCACGTGCACGAAATGGTCACGAACATCGTTTTTACTAGCAATACATGCATCTATTGCCTTATCTATTACTTTAGAGAAAAATCTGTATTCGCCATACTGAAGAACTTTTAATAATTCTCTCGCAGTCCAATATTCCATGCCATACTCATTGATATGCTTAATGGATTCAAATAAGGATTCATCGATAGATTCAATATCTTTTGTCATGTCAAATACCCTTTCTCACTGCTTAATCACTGAATACTTCGCCACCGCCAGACCGATGATCTGGATCGAATCGCAGTTGTCAGAGTTAAAGATCATCGGCGGATATTGCGGATTCATGGACACGAGGGTGCAGCCGTCTGGATTTTTGTAGAAGCGCTTCAGCGTGGCGTCGTCGTCGATACGGACGGCGGCGATCTGGCCGTCATCCACGATGGGCTGGCTGCGGATGAATACCACGTCACCGTCATGGATGTCGGCACCGATCATGCTGTCCCCGCTTACCACAAGCCCGAAGTCTGCGTGTACGCCAGTATCACAGGGCAGAAAGGCTTCTATATGCTCATCAGCGAGTATCGGCTTTCCGGCGGCGATCTGCCCGATAATGGGGACCATGCGTCTTTCAATGGGGACAATGTTTTTGAGAGAAGGAATGTCGCTGCTCATAAGAGCCACGCGTTCATTCCCATTTATCAGCTTCATTAGAGAGTCAACGGTTAAACCAACGCCATGCGCAATCTTCTCATACGTCCTAATAGATGGCGTGATGGATTTCCCGTTTTTAGAATTACGATTTTTCTCGAGCATGGATATATATGGCTTACTTAATCCACATCTTTTTGCAAGCTCATCCATAGAAAGTTCGTGCTCGGCACGGTAATTTCGCAGAAATTCAGATAGTGACATTTTTATCAAGCCTCCTTTGTTAATTGTATTTTACATGAGATAGCAAAAAATGTAAAGTATACTTGACAAATGATCGGTTAAGATGTATCATAATCTCAGAAAGTTAAGTTGACTTAACAGAAAGGAGGCATGCGATGGTTAATAATAATCTTTCGGAAGTTCGAAAAGACAAAGGGTTGACGCAGGAAGAATTAGCGGAGAAATCCGGAATTTCCAGAGTAACGATTGCGAACATCGAACGTGGCGCGGTTACAAATTTGAAGATTAGCACTATGCTCAGTTTGGCGAACGCGCTAGATTCTACTGTAGAAGAAATTTTTTTACCTAGATAGTTAAGTATGCTTAACCATCTTAAAAGGAGGACCAATCATGACAGACGAAGAATGGAGCGAGAGAGTCGCCAAAGAGAAGAAAGCCCGCGCAGAGGCGATCGCCTTGCTCTGTCAGGCGCTGCAGAAAGCTGGCGTGCCGCTCCTTTCGCTCGAAATCTTCGAGCGTGGTGCCAGCGACTGCATGGTCAAGGCGACATTCGAATTCGAATGGGGCGAGAGATGGGCGAACATCTCTATGGACGCCCCGCATACGGCGCTTTGGGACATCCTGCGACAGATCCCGGAGCTTAGGTAACCATTAGGAGGTGCCATCATGGGCAAAGAAAAAAGGTGGATCTCCGCGAAGGAATACGCGGAGACCCACGATCTCCCAGTAAGTACCATTCGCAGGTACTGCAGGGCAGGGGAAATCCCCTGCTTTAGGATTGGCCAGCGGTTCATGTTCAACCCCAAAGACATGGACGACTTCCTTGAGTGGAAGGCACGCGAGGGGCTGAAAGATAGACCGGGGACCTTCCTGGAAGCCGTGAAAAAGGCGAAGGAAGGGACAAGGATTTCTGTCTGGCGAGCCAGACAGAATGAGGAGAAGGTCATGGAGACGACCTAAAGGAGGAACGAAATGAGAGAAAAAGCAATGAGAGAAGTGATCCTCGCACAGCTTGGGGCGCTTCGCGCGGATGCAGGCGTCGAGCTGGTCGCGTGCAAGGATGAGTCCGTCGGCGACTACCTGACAGGCAAGGCTGACGCCATTGCCGTCGCCATGCAGATGGTGGAGTCGAAGGCACTGATCGAAAGTATGGCACATTTCTTGCGCCACGAGGAAACCCGCAATATGAATATGGCGGCATCCGCCCGTTTGTGTTCGAAGGACACGATGGCACGGCTCCGTGAGGGGGCAGCTGCCGGATACATGGCAGCATCCAGAGTGGTCACGGAAGTTATGGAGGCGAATAAATATGAGTAGCGCAGAGGAGGAAGAAGGGAAATGAATCCACAGGATTTAGAAAAATTGAACCGGTGGGATGCGCTTTCAGCAGAAGAGCAGAAAAATCTGAAGAAGAAAATTTATCTGATGTACTGGGCACAATTTCACGAAGAAAATAGGTACTTACTGTACGGTATCTGGGTATGCTTGGCAGGGCTCATACTTTGTGCAGGGTATAGGGCTTTTACTGGAGGCGACTGGATAACTCCGATGCTGGGGCTTGCTTGGTTAATTGGACTTGGTGTTGTTAGTTACATCATTGGCAGTCTGGGATAAATAATTTTTGACAATCCAATCAATTAGTACGGGGAGTCCAACGTAACAGAAGAAGCTGGGAATAGACAATGGGCCTATTACTTCATCATTGAATGTCAGATGTTGCTTAACGTTTTGCCTGCAAATTTGGGTAATAACGAGTAAGTCATCCACTTCATCTTTGGAAGAAGCACCTTTGGCGACTGGAATAAGGAGCTTATTGTTATAGCTCAGTAGTTGTGCTGATAGTTGGTCATCAAAAACATGAATGTAACGAAGTGTATATGGCTCAAGCAATTTAAGTTTCGCTCATCCGGATTCAAATGTCATAGCCCCGTTTTGCATTTCATGGAGGAGTGTCTCGTTCAAGGACAGCCGCCAAATATACTGAAGGTAAACCTTACGGTTTTCTTTAACTGTATGCCTCCATGCGTTGTAAGAGTAACTGATTAGGCATAAGAACAGAGACCCGATACCCGTGAAGATAGTTTCAAGCATAAAAATCACCTCCTTTCTAGGAACATTATAGCAGGAGGATCATGAATGACTAAAAAGGAGTGAGAACCGTTTTGACATCGGATAGGAGGAAATCATGACCGACGCAGAAGCAGTAGAAGTCGTCCATCAGATGATGGACGACCGCGAGCAAGAAGAAGCGAGAACCGCGGCTCTCGCCTCTCAAGTAGCCACGAAGAAATATGATCCTAGCGCCGCACGCCAGAGGTTCTGGAAGGAAGTGGCGATCTATCCGCTGACGCTGGTGTGCGCCGCGGTATACACCCTGCTAATGACGGTGGCGCAGTGACAACGCTGAACGATATCTTGGTACTCATTCCCATGGAAGACCAGTGGATCTACGTCTTCGATACAGAGGGGAACGAATACTATGAAGGATTCAAAGGGAATCTGGAGCTCAGCAAAGAAAGAGAATCTGAAAGAAGAGGGGGGGAAAATGAGTAAGATCTGTCCCGAGTGCGGGAAATCATTTGTCGGCAGTACAAGCCAGAAGTATTGCTCCTACAGGTGCTGTAAAAAACACAACAGGAAAGCGGAAGAAAATAAGCATCCTGATCCGCCAAAAGGCATGGCGATTATTCGCGCCTTTCCCTGTAAAGAGTGTGGGCATGAAGTCCTTGTCTGGGAAAGAACAGACAAGAGGACCGTCTTCTGCTGCAGCCTCTGCGAGAAGAAATACTGGAAGCACAACACCTCAAAGAGTAACAAGCATAGAAAAGGCGAAATCGGCATGTCCGGCGGCATGAGCTTAGGGAGCCTCATCCGAAGAGAAAAGAGGGACCTATTGTGACAAGGACGGTCGAAGTACCGACCGTTCGTGGATGGAAGGAGCGACTAAATGGAAGCAGAAGTCACGCTGGAACAGGCGCTCGAGCTCCTCATGGAGGATCAGCCTGTCCACGTATTCAATGAGGATGGCGACGATTATTTCTTCGGATACAAGAGTGCCATCAATGAAGAAGAACCTGTCCCACATCTGGTCGTCACCGGGATCTTCGCGAACACCGAGGATCTGAAAGACGGCAATGGCGAGATGCAGGTCATCGAGCTGCAGGTGAAAGAGTAAAGGAAAAGAGCCTTGGCAGCGGCTACTGCTAAGGCTCTGGCAGGAAAGGTTGAACGACATTCCTGCCTCTATTATAGCAGAAATGGAGGAATCATGGCAGAGCTTGAAAATCACATGGTGTGCGGCATTGGCTTCTTCGATGAAGAAGCCGCCCGCCGCCGCCTTGAACGGGAAGAATACGAGATGGAGCACGCGGATGACGCATGGGATGACTGGTTGGGAGGCGAGCCGATTGAACACGAAACCGAAGCGGATGTATCCGCATCAGTGCCGGATCTGCGGTAAGACTTACTACAACTCTCACAATAGCAAGAGTCAGGGCACCTGCTGTAAGCGATGCAGAATGATCCAAGAAAACATCAGCCGCAGGCTGAAGCGGTACCCTCTGAGAGACGCAGCGGCGCTGGTGAAGCATCTGCAGATGATGTTTAACACCATCGAGCAGCAGATGGGTGACAAACAGAAGACGATCAACATGATGTCTTCTTTCGAATGGGACATGATGATCGAGCTTTGCGAGAAGGACTGGCCGTTCCTTGAAGGCTGCTCAGAGGAAGAGCTGGATACGCTCGCAGAGCTGGTGGATGTGGCGGAGGAGCTGCTGGACCTTCCGGCGCAGATGCCGCCCACCAAAATACCGAGTGATGTTTATTGGGAAGTTATCAATGTAGTGGATTCATATCATAAAAATAGGAGGAGAAATGGCGACATTGTATGAAATCGACGAAAGACTGGCAAATATCTTCGTCACTCCCGATGGCACTGCCGTAGACGGCAGCACCGGGGAAGTACTGGATACAAAAGCACTGGATGATCTCGAGATGGAGAAATGGTCCAAGGTAGATAACATCTGCCGGTATATCAAGAATCTCCAGTCGGATATCGAGCAGTACAAAGAAGAAGTAGACAAGCTGACAGCGAGAGCCGTGTCGGCGCAGAAGAAGCTGGAAAGCCTTAAAACCTATCTGGCTGTGCATATGGAAGCAGGCAAGAAGGCGGATGTGCCTAGTGCCCAGATCCGCTGGAGAAAGTCCGTGACGGTATCCATCCCCGACGAGAATATGATCCCCATGTGCTTCATGAAGCAGGTCATCACGACCAAGCCGGACAAGCTGGCTATCAAAGAGCTTCTGAAAGCAGGGAAGGCCGTCCCCGGCGCTTCTTTGGAGGAAAAACAGAATCTGTCTATTAAGTGATAGCCATCCGGCGATTCACTTTTAGAAATACATCATAGGAGGTATATATGATTACCATCAACAAGGGTATCCAGCAGAGTGCCGTCAAGGTCGTAGTATACGGCGTTGAAGGCATCGGGAAGACGACTTTCGCCAGTCATTTCCCCGCGCCGCTTTTCCTCGACCTGGACCGAGGCAGCCGCCGGATCGATGTCGACCGCGTCGATTCCATCCAGGACTGGCCCGCTCTCATGGGTACGCTGGACCAGATCCAGCGCGACCCGTCGCTTCCCTATTCGACGATCGTCATCGATACGGCGGATATGGCGGCAAAACTGGCGAGCGCCTACATCTGCAAGGCGAACGGCAACAAGAAGAGTATCGAAGAATTCGGGTACGGCAAGGGCTATGTGATCCTCGCCGAAGAATTCTCAAAGCTCTTGGTCAATGCGGAGGTGCTGGTGAATATGGGCTTCAATGTCGTATTCCTGGCACACGCGATGCAGCGGACGGTCACCCGCCCGGATGATACCGGGAGCTATGACCACTGGGAGATGAAGCTCCCCGGGAGCAAGAACAATTCACTAGGGGCTCTTCTCAAAGAGTGGGCGGATCTCTTGCTCTTCGCGGACTACAAAGTCATCATCCGGCAGGGGGCAGACGGCAAAGGGAAGGCGGCAGGCGGCCAGCGAAGAATGCGCGCGACGCACACGCCGTTCGCAGACGCTAAGAACCGCTTCGGGCTTTCGGATATTCTGGACTTCGACTTCAAGGAAATCCAGGCTATCATCCCCGCCCGTCCTGTCACGCCGCCGAAAACCACCATGGAAAAGGCGTATCAGGCGAAGAAGAAGGTGCAGAAGGGAATCACCCCTAAAGCGGCCGCGGAGCCCGCAGAAACGAAGCCAGCCCCGCCCACGAATGTGTATGACGAGCTCGCGCGTCTGATGGCGCTCGGCGTATCGGAAGCGGACCCTTCACCGATCACGGAAGGGGAGCTGCTGAAGGCGATCCGCGAAGTGGATCCTAACGAACCCGCAGCGAAAGCCGAGAATCTGACGAAGATCCCTGCGGACTATGTAGAAGCACTCATCAAGCCAAAGACATGGGCGGGATTCAAATACTATGTACTGAACAACATCCGCACTCCGTTTTAGTCTATAACCACGATTTCTGTTTGTAATCATTATTTTGAGAGACTTTTTCTCAATTTCCACACATTAAGTTACGAATTTTACATTTTAGGAGGAAAATACTATGCCGAATTTTGGACAGTTTGGAAATGCTACGCCGGATACCGAGAAGGAAAAGGCAACGGTGGTTACTGGATTTTCCGGTTTCACGGACGATGATTTCAAGGATAAGGGAGGTCTCTTCGATCCGATCCCGAAAGGTCGTTACCACTTCGTGGTCTATGACTGCCAGACCGGCTTCACGAAGAAGGATAACACTCTCATGAAGACCATCCTGATGGACATCCATCACGAAGACGGAACAAAGACGCGCCTTACAGATTACTTGGTCTACAAGAGCAATCAGAAGTGGAAATTTGCCTGCTTCTTCGATGCCATCGGTCTTGGTGATGCGCTCAAAGAGAACGGCATCGGCGGAGCAGATGACCCGCTCTGGACGACCGCCGTAGGGCAGGAAGGGGACTTCGAGGTCGATCATAAAACGTCTGAGTGGAATGGCAAGCAGACCACGCGCAATGTCGTCAAGAAGTACTACAAACCCGAACGGTAAACGGTTATGAGCAAATTCGATCTAGTGCCGCTCTTGGCCTTCATCGATCCCGACTACAGCTATGAACGATGGATCCAAGTAGGCATGGCTCTCCAGAAGGAGGGCTATCCCCCGTCTGTCTGGGAAACGTGGAGCCGCAGGGGCGGGAAGTTCCATGAAGGGGAATGCGTCAAGAAGTGGCAGTCTTTCCATGAAGACCGCGAGCAGCCAGTCACCGGCGCCGTCATCACCCAGTGGGCGAAGGAAGGCGGGTGGAAGCCATCCGGACGTCATGAAGGGCCGGTTCGCACCGTGACGGGGTTCACCTTCACGGATTCCGATTTCCTGATCGATCCCTCGACGGTCGAGCCGGAAGATTTCCATGAGCCGAGTGATGAGGAATGGGACCAGAAAGGGGACCTCATCTCCTATCTGCAGGCGCTCTTCAAGCCGGATGAGTATGTCGGGCTGGCGGTGAATTCCTTCCTGGCTAAGGACGGAAAATGGAAGCCCGTCGACAATGGCCAGTGTAAGCGGACGTGCGGAGAGATCGTCGAGGCGCTGCGGCATTCTCAGCAGATATCCAGCGCCGTCGGCAGTCTGCAGAATGAGGCGGCAGGGGCATGGATCCGTATCAATCCACTGGACGGAGAAGGGGCGAAGAATGCGAATGTGACAGATTTCCGCTATGCGCTGGTGGAGTCGGACACGCTGCCTCTCGGCCAGCAGCTGGCGCTCATCCGCCAGATGCAGCTGCCATGCGCCGCCATCGTCTACTCCGGCGGGAAGTCGGTGCATGCCATCGTCCATGTCGATGCCGCGACACAGAAGGAATACTATGAGCGCGTCGCCCATATTTACGACATCTGCAACAAAAACGGCTTCAAGGTCGATACGCAGAATAAGAACCCGTCCCGTCTGTCCCGCATGCCGGGCGTCACGCGGAACGGCAAGAAGCAGTTCCTGATCGGCGTCAATCAGGGGCAGAAGGACTATCTGACATGGCTCGCATGGACGGAGGAGCAGCAGGATGATCTGCCGCCTTTCCTGCCGCTCAATACGGTCATCGATGACCCGCCGCCTCTGAATCCGGTCTTGATCGACGGCATCCTCCGTCTGGGGCACAAGGCTATACTGACCGGCCCCTCAAAGGCGGGGAAGTCTTTCTGGCTGATGCAGCTGGCGCTTGCCATTGCGTCCGGCGGTGAGTTTCTGGGATGGAAATGCCGGCAGGGGAAAGTCCTCTATATCAATCTGGAAATCGACGAGAAATCCTTCATCGACCGACTGGAGCACATCTACCGGGCAAAGGGTATGCCGATGCATCCCAGCTCCAGCAATCTCATCGTGTGGGATCTCAGGGGCAAGGCGCTCCCGATGGATAAGCTGGCAAAGATCATCGTCCGGCGGTGTAAGGACATGCACCTCGCAGCAATCATCGTCGACCCCATTTACAAGGTCATCACGGGTGACGAAAACGCCGCCAGCGATATGGCGTACTTTGGGAATCAGTTCGACTACATCTGCCGCGAGCTGGGATGCTCTGTCATCTACTGCCACCATCACTCCAAGGGTGCGCAGGGCGCCAAGCGGGCGACCGACCGCGGCAGCGGCTCGGGCGTCTTCTCCCGCGATGCAGATGCCATCATCGACCTGACGGCGATCGAGCTGAAAGAGGAGGAAAAGGATCAGTATGGCTGCGATGTCGCTTACTGCTGTACCTGCATCCTTCGCGAGTTCAAGACGCCGAAGCCGAAAGCCATCCTCTTCCAGTATCCGCTCCACACGCTCGCCCCTGATATCGATCCGAAGCGTACTGAGGGCAGCATCGAAGGGAATCGCGTCAAGGGGAATATCACGCAGACGCAGAACAAAAATGATCGCTACGAGGAATTCATCCGGACACTGGAGCATCATTTAGCGAACGGGGATGTAGTGAATCAGAACAATCTGGCGGACGAGATGAAAGTAGCGGAATCAACTATTCGCAATTATCTCAAGCAGGCAAATACACCTGTGCAGGTATACGAAGTGACGCGCGGTCGGAATGGACGCATCCGGCGGCTCGATGAGCGGAATTAAAACCGCAATAAATCCGCAAACTCTATATAGGAAATATATATAATTTGCGGATTTAATCTCGCGCGGTGAATGGGGGTGTAAGGGTGGGTGTTCCTTAACATACACACCCACCCCTTCCACCCCTTCACTCACCGTAAAAAGAGTTTTCGGGATTTAGGCATATCTTTTTATGATAGCAAATCAGCTGATTTGTAAGCAGTCAGAAAAAGTCAGAAAAATACAGATCTGTATTTTAGGAGAGAGGTAAGTCATGCGAAGCCATCTTGTGAAGGGCGCTGACCGCATCGAGCTGACGATCCGAAGCTATACGGACCGGACGGGGCGGACGCCGAAGGAAAAAGTATTGCTGCAGATGCATCGCTACACCGAGAAGGATGATAAATGGACGAACAAAGACTTCCTGTGCAAGAGCGAGGCAGAGGCTTTGATGAAAATGCGAGAAATCAATCAGTATTGGATGGAGTTTCACGGTTATACAGTGGAGGAATCATGATTATTATTCAGGCGGAAGACGGGGCTATCATCACGGACCCGAAAGAAATCTATATCGACAAGGATCTGGATGGGCATCTGCATATCTACGCGGACTTGTCCAGCACGGATAGGGTGAAGGCTGTAAAGCTGACTGTATTTGATTATTCAAAGGAAGATTTGGGGCAGATGCTCGATACGATGTATCAGAAAATGTATGAGTGGCTTTTCATGAACGAATGCCCGTATTACGTCATCCGCATGAGTGAGATACATGGCATGGTAAGCCTGAACAACGCGGAGGCAGCCAAGGCCTGTGAAGGCTAAAATTTGTGAAAGGGGCACTGCAAATTTGTTATGGGAGGAGATACGAAATATGAAGTATCATACGATTTATGCTGACCCACCATGGGCGGAGTATGGGGGATGTGGACTAGGGGCTAATGCCCATTATCCGCTTATGAAAACGAAGGAAATCATAGCACTCGCGCCGATGGTGCAGGAGCTGGCAGAAGATAACGCCCATTTGTATCTTTGGACTACGAACAATTTCCTTCCTGACGCTCTCGAAGTTATGAAGGCGTGGGGGGTTTAGATACGTCACCATGATCACGTGGATGAAAGACAGAATAGGGCTAGGGCAATATTTCCGCGGGTTGACTGAACATTGTTTGTTCGGAATCCGCGGGAAACTTCCGTACAAAGTCATAGATGGGAAACGTCAGCAAGGAAAGACTGGGTTCTTTGAAGAAAAGAGAGAACACTCAAGGAAGCCCGTACAGATGCGAGAAATGATAGAGAAAGTAAGTTACCCGCCGTTCATCGAATTGTTCGCCCGCGAGCGGTTCGATGGGTGGGATGCATGGGGGAATGAGATATGCTTTGGAGAGAGGCAAAAGGCTGAGAAAGAAAGGAGGATCTCATGAGCAGTACGGTGTGGTTCTTCATTGGTGTGCTGACGGGCTCGCTGGTGGCAACTGCCGCCATCCTTCTTACCGTCGAATGGTTACTCAGGAGGAAGCGATGAGTATGGTCTATTTCTTCGTGCCGGGTAAGGTGCAGGGGAAAGCGAGACCGCGGTTCTCTTCGAAAAGCGGGACTGTCTACACGCCGGGCAGAACAAAGTCGTATGAACGGCAGATCGCAGAGGCGTATGAAGCACAGCAAGGTCCCTGCTTTGAGGGGGCTGTGATGGTCGTGATCGAGGCGGTCTTTCCGATCCCGAAGTCATGGACGCGGGCAAAGAAAGAAGAGGCGATGGCAGGGAAACTTCCGCCGGGCAAACCGGACATTGACAACATCTTGAAAATCGTACTCGACGGGCTGAACGGCATCGCCTATGAGGACGATAAGCAAGTGGTTCTGACCCAGTGCAAAAAAGTTTATGCAGACACGACCCGTCCCGCGGGGCTGCAGGTGCACGTCTTCCAGATGGATAGTCCATATGAATGACGTTAGGAGGGGCTAAGCATGATCGACACAACCGGATCCCTGCTCAGCAGACAAGTGCGCAGGAAGATCGAGCGGCAAAAGAATAAAAACGCTACACTCACGGTCAAGCCGGAGTATCTAAAAGACTTGTGCGCGCAGGCAGTCCAACAGGAAGCAGCGAAACTAGCGACACATGCCAAAAATGAAGCTGTATCAAGGCTATTCGAAGAACTAATCGCGATCCCTGTGATGGTCATCCATGATCACTTCGGCGAGCTCATGAAAAAAGACGGACGGGAAGAGCGGTTCGCAGAGATGTGCCTCGAACTTTACGACACAGTAGAGAAAGGGTTTGTAACACCGCAGGAATTGAGGCAGTGTTTATTTGAGGAAGCCGGCGTGCGGTTTAAGCACCACAGCGGCTCACTGACATCAGAGAGAAAAGAGGCGACCAAAGTATGATCCTCTATTTCCGCAAGGGAGCCAGAGTGACCGAGCTCCTGCTGGCGAAGGATACCCTGAGACCTGGTATGCTTACAAAAGGTTACGTTTTCATGGTGATCGAGAGCGACGCCCGTGGGCATATCGGGATCATGCCCAGCGAGCGGGAGCATTTCGATCTGGAATGGATGGCAAGCGCTGCCTTCTGGACGCGCGCGCGGCAGCTTTCTGACCGCGGGTGGGAGGCAGACGGCTATCCGGGAGCGGTCATCCTCTTGAAGTACTACGAGGCAAGTGACATAGCAGAGAAGAAGAAACGCGCACTCGAGCGAAAACGGAAGAAAAGGCAGTCTCTTTGTGGGAAGATATACAAGCCAAGGCTCTGTGCCGAGTGTGGTCACTTGTTTCAACCGAACACCGCAAAGCAGAAGTACTGCAGCATAGGCTGTCAGAAGCGGTATTGGCAGGAGGCGCACCGGCGTGAGAAGAAAGGGAAGGAAACATGAAGGCTGGGAATATGACGGAGGAAGAGGTTAGAGATTTCTTCGAGAAGCTGCGCAGCCAGCGGCAGTAACAGCCACCACAAAAGGCAACAGAGCCACGTGGTGGCCGTGGGGCGATCTGCGAGCTATATCGGGAACGGATCGAGTACAGGATGAAGTAGCGGCTTTACCGCTGCTTCATTTTGGCGTTCTATTGACATTGACAGGAGGGCATCAGTGAGAGTATTGGATTTGCTTAGACAGGTGTATAGGGAGATTGGGATGCTGGAGACGTCCCGCAGGCAGAAAGACATGATCATAGCGGACAATGCCGGTGTAAAGGCGATCCGATACGATAAAGGCAAAGTATCTGGCGGGAAGCAGGGCGATCTGGCCGATGTGCTGCTTAATATCGAGAGGGAACGGGAGCGAATCAATGAACAGATTGCCCGCCAGCTGGAACGTGTCATGCGGCATCGGGCGGAGTTGTATCAACTCATGGAGAAAGTGCCTGATGGTCCGGGAAAGATCGCCGTACAGGAACATTATCTCTACCGTGTACCGTGGGTGGTGGTGGCGGAACGGCTGCATTATGGGAAGGATTATACAAGGAAGTCTGCCTATCGATGTGTAGAGCTATTGGAAGCCATATGGCAGAAAGAAGACCCGAAAAGCCCTGGGGAAAAGTGATATAATAGTATTGTGAAAATTGCGCGACAAAAGAAGCAGGCTGCCCTTTGATTCGGCGGTTTGCTTCTTTTATTATAAAAAATACTTTTAAACCATAAGCTGTTGTGGTAGTATAATTAAGTTAGGCAATTAATAGTAATTGATTATAAAAGGTGAATCATATGTTTAAACAACTAAACACTCAATATGTAATCAACTTTGAACCAAATAGCAAAGTAAAAGATTATCTCGAACAAATACAGAGTGAATTATCTCAATATTTCCAGAAGGATGCGTTTACCGTTATTGGAATATCAAACAATGCGAATGTTCCACCTGAAGTTCCAAGGATTCTCGCTACTTCTCCCAAAGGACACTCATTAGTCCAAATATCTGCATGTGCAATTAATTTGCAAACTACGTTTGACGATACTTTTTCTGGAGACTTTAGTACATGTCGAAAGTATATTGTTGAACGAATTTGTACTATTAATAAAATTGCCAAGCTAATATCAGGCAATAAAGTACTATTTTGCGGGATAATTTCAGTATTTAATGACGCTGACGTCAAAAATGCAGCTAGGTTTATTAGAAATAGATTTTTTGTTGAGAAGGATAGCGATATTTTTGATATTATTGCTAGATTTACCTTTGTAGAAGATAACAAGTATTATAAAAATATTGCTGTTAGCAATGCAAGAAAATCCTTGCAAGAAGAAGCCCTATCAGTTAGTGTAGACGTGAACAATAGATACATGTTCAATTATGATAAAGGGCAATATACGACTGATGAAGATTTCGAAAAACTACTGAAGATTTATGATAATTTCGTAAACGAAAAGCTGGAGCTCGTAAAAGAAGGAAAGGTTTAGTTAAAATGAATGATAATGGGATTGTCAATGCTCTTGCACTAGGAAGTATCGCTCTTAGTACGGTAGCTGGAGGGACTGCTTCTGCTGGCATGATTGCAAATTATGCTTATGGGGTACGGTATGAATCTCATTTCTCACAAGTACAATCAAACCAGTTTTGGTTGAATTCAATTAAAAATCCAGAAACGTATTTGGCAAACAATAGAACTATAGACGTGGATGTATTATCACTACTATTCTCAGAAGTGAATGCAGAAGCATCAAAATATGTAAAACAACATATTGATTTGTTGCCAATACTATCAAATGCATGCCAACATATTAGAGAATATTTCCCTAATACACTGCTGAGATTAGCTGGTAATTTTAATGAGGATGGTCTTATTATCGGGGTTTTTATAGGGATTTGCACTACTTTTGGTTATGAAGAATCTTTAAAAAAGCTGGATGAACTTGATGATGGTTGGATTATTCCAAATATTTCTAAACTTGATAAAGTTCTTATTGATTTGGAGTTTTAAATGGGGTATGTGTGGAAGCATTATCTTTGCTTTGCAAAGAAATTATTAGAAGATAGTGTATATACGGATTCCTCTACTAATTATCGAGTTGCTATAAGTAGAGCTTATTATGCAGCATATCATGTGGCATCGGAATTTAGGGAAAAATATAACTTTCCTGATGGAAAAGTTGGAGCAACACATGAACGTCTAACTAATGCTTATAAAACAATGCAAAGAAAAGATAAAGCCTTTCAGGAGATATGTCATAGGATTGGAAATAACTTGGACCGATTGAGAGTGTGTCGATGTCGTGCAGATTATGAAGGGAATTGGGAATGTACAGAATGTACAGCTAGGAAGGCCGTGCGGGATGCAGACACTATTATTTCTAGTGTAGAAAAACTAGAAAATAATTATTTCCCCAAAAGTATTCAATAATATTAATAACATATAAGCACTCGTTGCAATGACGGGTGCTTTTTATTTGGCAGAAATAGAGGTGGTGAAGGATGTAATGGCTGAAGTGGTACTAACGGAGAAGCAAAAACGACTGGTAGATTATTTTATAGAGACCGGCAATCAGACAGAAGCGGCCATTAAAGCCGGGTATTCAAAAAAGAACGCCCGATTCATTGCATCCAAAACCTTAGATCTGCCTTATGTGAAAGCGTTTTTGGAGAAACGTCTCAAGGAAATAGAGGAGAACCGCATCGCGAAAGCGAAAGAAGTGATGGAGTTCCTGACGTCTTCCATGCGCGGCGAAATCAAAGAGGAGGTCGTTGTCGTGGAAGGAACTGGCGACGGCTGCAGCACAGCAAAAACCATAGAAAAACAGATCGGGGCTAATGACCGTATCAAAGCGGCGGTGCAGCTGGCGAAGCGCTATGGACTGGATAGGCCGGAAGATGCTGACGGTGAGGCGCACATTACATTCAAGTTTGAAAGGGGCGGAGCTGATGGAGATTAACGTAGCGGACCATGTGGGGCCTGCTTTTGATGCCGTCTTCCAAGACATCATTCATCACCGTCATACCCATTATTGGATGAAAGGCGGCCGTGGCAGTACGAAGTCGTCTTTTGTGAGTGTCATGCTTCCCATCCTGCTATTGCAGAACCCCAAGTGCCATGCGGTCGTGCTCCGAAAAGTTGGGAACACCATCAAGACATCGGTTTATCCACAGGTGTTATGGGGAATCGATGCTATGGGCCTTAATGGTTTGTTTTCCGCAAAGATTTCCCCGCCGGAAATCACCCTGAAGCATACGGGGCAGAAGATTTATTTCATGGGCGATGATGATCCCATGAAGCTCAAGTCCATCAAGCCGCCATTTGGCTATATCGGTGTGGTGTGGTTTGAAGAATTCGACCAGTTTGCCGGTATGGAAGAGATCCGGAATCTGAACCAGTCTTTGCTTCGCGGCGGTGATAAATACTGGGAGTTCTGTTCTTTCAACCCGCCAAAGTCGAGAAACAACTGGGTGAACGAAGAGCAGCTTTATGACGATGCGGACAGGCTGATACACCATTCCACCTATTTGCAGGTCCCGAAGGAATGGCTAGGCAGCCAGTTCCTGCTGGAAGCGGATAAGCTGAAGGGGAAGAACCTTAAGAGCTACGAGCATGAGTATCTGGGGAAAGTCACAGGGACAGGCGGGGCCGTCTTCGAGAATGTGGAGGATCTGCGCATGAGCGATGAGATGATCGCACAATTCGACAGGCTGCATTGCGGGTTGGACTTCGGTTTCGCGGTTGATCCGTTGGCTTTCGTTCAGATGCACTATGACGCTAAGAAGGAGGAGCTGTATATCTTTGACGAGGTATACCAGCAGAAACTCACGAACCGCGCTGTAGCGCAAATCCTGCGCGCCAAGCACCTCACGGCACCGATCATCGCCGATTCTGCAGAGCCGAAGAGCATTGCCGAAATACGTGACATGGGCTTCAACATTATCGGATGCCGCAAAGGGCCTGACAGTGTAGCTTACGGCATCAAGTGGCTGCAGGAACGGCGGAAGATATACATCGATAAGCGCAGGTGCCCGAACACATACAGGGAATTTACCTGCTACGAATACGAGAGAAATCGTCAGGGGCAGTTTATTTCTGCCTACCCTGACGCAGACAACCATGCTATCGATGCCACGAGATACGCCTGCCAGAATGAAATGGCTAGGGCCAGAGTGAAGGTTTTAAGGAGGTGAGAACGTGGATTTAACCGTAGCTAGAAAAATGATACAGAAATATGTCACCGGTCACAGCGAATTTTTAAAGCAGGCCCTGACGGCGGACAGGTATTACAACAACCTGAATGATATCCTATTCGCTCCCAGCAGGCAGGAGAAAGAGGCAAAGGGCGATATCGAGAACCCCATGCGCACGGCAGACAATCGAATCCCCATGAGCTTTTACAGTCTGCTGGTGGATCAGAAGGTGTCTTACCTTTTTACTGCCCCACCTTTGTTTGATACACATAGCGATGACGTCAATAAGGTGATTACTGATACACTGGGAGGCAGTTATGCAAGCAGAATCCAAGAGCTGGCCACCAATGCATCCAATGCAGGGGTCGGATGGCTGCACTACTGGATTGATGAGAATGAGAAGTTCCAGTATGCCGTAGTACCCAGCGAGGAGATTATCCCGATTTGGTCGTCCAAATTGTCACATGATCTGCTGGCAGTGCTCCGCGTGTATCGTGAGTACGATGATAACGGTGACGCCTACAAGGTTTATGAGTATTGGAATAACCGGGAATGTGAGGCCTATCGAATCTCGGAATCGGATGAAACGATGGATAGGCTATCCCCTTATAGCTGCTTTGCTGATTTTTACAATGCGGGATTGTCTGAAGCGGATAACCAGTTTATCCATAACTTCGGCCGGGTGCCGTTTATCCCATTCCGCAACAATCAACGAGCTACCAGTGATCTCAATAAAATCAAAAAGTTGATAGACGCTTATGACAAAACGTTAAGCGGTTTTATGAATGACCTAGAGGATATTCAAGAGGTCATTTTTATTTTGACCAATTACGGCGGGGAAGACCTAAACGAATTCCTGAAGAACCTGAAATACTACAAAACCATTTCCGTGGAATCTGCAGGTACAGGGGATTCGTCTGGGGTGTCCACTCTAAATATCGATATTCCGGTAGAAGCCAGGGATAAGATGCTGGAAATCACCCGAAAGGCGATCTTTACCATGGGGCAGGGGGTAGATCCGGAGCAGCAGGGACTGGATAAGACTTCCGGCGAAGCCATGAAATTCGTTTATTCCCTGCTGGAGCTCAAGGCGGGGCAGATGGAAGTCCAATTCCGCATGGGGTTCGACGAATTGCTTCATGCGATATTGCGGCATTATGGGAGGGACACAGCAGGCATCGTACAGACATGGACGAGAACGTCCATTAAAAATGACTCTGACCTTGTGACCATGTGCAGCAATTCCGTGGGCATTGTTTCCAATAAGACGATCTTATCCCGCCATCCATTCGTGGATGATCCAGAAGAAGAAGCAAAACAGATCGAAAAGGAACGCAAAGAGCAGGATGCGCAGGCTGATCCCTATGAAGGGGATTTGGATGGCAAGAAAGATGACTAGTTTTTATTTCCCAACGTGGCAGGTGAACCACGGTAAAAACCGGAGGAGGATTTTATGAATCAGGAAGAATTATTTGCTGAATTGGGCATCGCAGCCGATAAAAAGGAAGCAGCGAAAAAAGCGCTGACTGCTTTCTTAGATGGTGCGTATGTACCAAAATCTCGTTTCAATGAGGTCAACGAGGAAAAGAAGACCTTAACCGCTACTGTAGCGGACCGTGACAAACAACTGGAAACCCTCAAAAAGTCTACAGGCGATCTGGACGCATTGAAGAACCAGATTAAATCCCTGCAGGAGGCCAACAAGAAGGCCCAAGAGGAAGCTGATGCGAAAATGAAAGAACTCCGTATCAATGACGCTATCAAACTGGCTATTGTGGACAAAGCGCAGGATGTGGACATTGTTTCCAGCTTGTTCGACAAGACCAAACTCATCCTTGGTGACGATGGAAAAATCACCGGATTGGACGAACAGCTGAAGGAACTGCAGAAGAACAAAGCATTTTTGTTTAAGCAGGCCGGCCCTAACCCGAAGTATGACCCCAAAGGCGGAACCGGAAACCCCAGCACCAATCCATTCGCAAAAGATACGTTTAACCTCACTGAACAGGGAAGATTGCTCAGAGAAAATCCGGAACAGGCCAAAGCCTTCGCACAGGCCGCCGGAGTAACCATTTAATCTAAAAGGAGACAATACAAATGGCAGGAACTACTATTTCCGATATCATCGTCCCGGAACTGTTTAATCCATACGTAGTGCAGAAAACCATGGAGAAATCTGCATTTTTCAATTCCGGTATTATTACTAGAAGCCCGGCATTCGATGCCCTGGCAAGCGAAGCAGCACGTACTCACAACATGCCATTCTTCGAAGATCTGCAGGGAGACGCTGACAACATCGTAGAAGGGCAGACCATCGAAGCACAGAAAATCACATCCAAGAAAGACGTATCCACTACCATCATGCGTAGACAGAAATGGAGTGCTTCCAATCTGTCTGCCGCACTGGCTGGTAAGGACCCGATGGCCGCTATTGGCGACTTGGTAGCAGGCTATTGGGCTAGACAGTACCAGAAGGAACTCATCAATATCCTTGCTGGCGTATTCGCTTCTACTTCCATGAAAGACCATATTCTGGACATTTCTGCACTGGAAGGGGAAGCTGCCAACATTTCTGCCTCTGCAGTCATCGATACCCTCCAGCTCATGGGCGATGCACAGGATCAGCTTTCCGCTGTGGTGATGCATTCTGCTACCAAAGCATACCTGAAGAAAAAGAACCTCATTGCTACCGAAAGAGATTCTACCAATGTGGAATTTGATACATACCAGGGCCGCCGCGTCATTGTAGATGATGGATGCCCAGTATCTGCTGGCGTATACACCACCTATTTCTTTGGTACCGGTGCTATTGCTTACGGCGAAGGTTCTCCGGTTCGTTTCGTGCAGACTGAAACCAAACGTGACCCGGATAACGGCGCTGGCGTAGACATGCTGTATAACCGTCGCTGCTTTATCATGCATCCACGTGGAGTGGCATGGACTAACAAAAAGAGAGCTAACCCGGAATCCCCGACTCGCGCGGAACTGGCGGATGCCACCAATTGGAATCGTGTATATGAATCCAAAGCTATCCGCATGGTAGCCCTGAAGCATAAGGTTGGCTAATGATGGATAAGCAGTCAGAGAATGAAGCATACTGGGCCGCCAGGGCCGCAGCCTATGAAGAAGCCTGGCACAATCGTTGCCAGACTACCGTAGAGCGCGATCTGGCGGCGTATTATGAGCAGGCTCTGGCTGACATCCAAAGGGACATCGCTGCTCTGTATGGGCGCTTCGCGAAAGATAACAAACTATCTATGGCAGAAGCGCACAGACTGTTGACGGGCGATGAATATCGCGTCTGGCGGATGAGCATGGAAGAATACCTGCAGGGGATCGAGAACGGCAGCGTTCTGTCGGAGGAACTGGACACCCTCGCTATGCGAAGCCGCATTTCGCGTCTGGATAAGCTCTATGCAGAAACGCTAAAGGCTCTTGACCGGCTGGGGCGCAAGACAGAAGACCGCATGACGGATTTTCTGATGGATGCCTACAAGGATCGTTTCTACCACGGCATTTATGACGTGGCAGAACGGACGGGAATCATGAAGGCGAATGTCGCTATTGATGATGATACGGCACAAAAAATCGCCGCTGCTCCGTGGAGTGGAAAGTCCTATAGCCAGCGCATCTGGAAGAATGACCAGCAGCTCGGCGCGGTCCTTCGCACAGTCGTGTCGAATGGGCTGCACCGCGGGCTGTCCGTCCCTCAAATGGCAAAAATGGTAGAAGACAAAATGCATGCCGGTCTCTCCAATGCGAGTAGGCTGGTACGGACGGAAATGAACTATGTTCAGAATCGTGCAGCCGCTGACAGTATCAAAGAGTCCGGCATGAAATACTACCGTTTCATTGCTACATTAGACAGGCGTACATCTGCTATATGCCGGTCACATGACAGTCACGTCTATTCCATTGATGAATACCGCCCTGGTGAAAATGCACCACCGTTGCATCCGAATTGTCGTAGCACTATCGCTGGTAGTTTGCGAGACGTCTATAACGAAGATGGAACTCGAACAGCTAGGAATTACGAAAAGAAAACCATTCATGTTCCAAAGAATATGACCTATGAGTCGTGGTATAATACTTATATAGAACCTAGACTCGTGCCAACTGGCAAAGGGAAATGGCCTACTCGAAAAGATGGGACGATTATTGCTACCAAATATGTACAAAGTGCTCATCAGCAGACTCCAAGTAGAGGATTACCTAATAGCGTAGTAATGCACCAATCTAACAGAAATGACTTACAATACGATTTTGATTTTTATGATAGCAATGGTTTTATGGCAGTACAGATTCATTGCGGGCCACATGGAAATTCCAAAAAACATCCATTTGGAGAAGTCGGAGAGCATATGCATATTTGGCAATGGAAGAAGAAACCTTCCGGTAAATGGGCGGGAAGCCCTGATAAAGGGAAAGAGCTTGGCGATAGGGAAAGAGAGTGGATGAAAAATGAGATTGAAGCTGCAGTTAAGCGAAAAGCAACTACGTGATGGGATGGAAAATTGGACACTGTATAATAATTCATTTTGGTATAAAGGAATTAGATATTCTGTTGAGCACGATCCGGGTGATTTAAGATACTATATTTGCGTATATGATACATTGAAAGATGAGGAATGTTGGGATTTTCCTGATTTTGAGGCCTTTATGAATGCTACATTCCTTGATGGACAGCCATTCAGAAGTCTTTTACCAGATTTGGATTGGGATGCGATGTAATCCTAAAAACACTTGTTGAAAGTGCTGGCGAACATGCTGGTCTGATATTAATGGCATAAACGGGGGGATTAATATGCCTGCAGACGCATTCGGGACTAATCTTGATATAGCAATGGCGGATTTAACTCGTGCAAAGACGGAATACTTAAAAGTATTCGGACAGCATTCTCTTGAGCGTGTTACGTTATTGGATCCTGTACACCCTGTTGCAAGTGAGTATAAATTAGCAGCGAAGAAACTTTGGCGTGCGATAAAAACGAAGCAAGCAATTCCTCAATTTGATAAGGAAATTTGGGATACAGTGATATTTTAAACAAAAAGCACTTGCGAGCTGCAGGTGCTTTTTTGATACCCTAGAAAGTAGGTGATGCGATGAAATATATTTCTCAAGAGGAAGCCAATGCGGCCATTTATGACAAAATCATGGAGGTCAAATGGGATTATAACGGCATGGTAGAGGAATCGCCTATCATCAACGATACAAAGCTCCGAATGTACGTGGAGAAGTTTGTAGTGGATGTGATGGATTACTGCCACCGAGAGGATTTCCCTGATAGCCTGATTTATACGGCGGTGGAGCTTATTTCTAAATGGATGGATGCGGAGGCTTCAGGAGAAAAAGCACCACTGAAATCTTTGAAGCAGAATGATACGGAATTTACCTTTGCGGTATCTGATGTATCTTCTACTGGAAATCCCCATGAAGCAGACTTCGAGAGCTTGAAACCAAAGCTGAACCGTTTCCGCAAGGTGGGAGGTAGGCAGCCATGGAATTCGTAGGAATGAAGCGGTTGCTGAAACAGTTTATGTACAATGACCGCATGACTGTGTCCAGACAAGTCGCTTCTTTGGATGCAGAGGGAGCTGACGACTATAGGATTGATGAAATCTATCACGAGATTCCCTGCCATTTGGGCATCTACGAAATCAGCTTGACCGGGAAACAGTCCGATCGGGGCGATGTGTTGACACAAAAGCTCCGCATTGATTGTGACCCACAGTATGATATACGGCCTAATGACATTCTGGACATTCAGACGGCAGCGGAGCAGCAGTTTCTGCTTCGTGCTGGTAAGGCTTTGAACTATCCTACTCACAAGGAAATTAACGCAGAACGGGAAGGGGAGGAGGCCTGATGGGCGAAGAAATCACCGGCTTCGACCAGCTGGATGCCAAGTTGCAAAGCATTTTGGATCAATCACTGGCTAAGAGAAACAAGTTCGTCGCGCAGCAGGCGGAGCTTCTGAACGGTCGTGTCAAGGACAACACACCGGTGGATACCGGTACGCTTCGAAACGGCTGGCATAGGAGCCGCGCCGCCAAGGGGGCTGCTACAGTTTACAACAATACGCATTATGCGGGGCACGTAGAATTCGGGCACCGCATACGAAAGCGCGGGGGCGGGTGGGCGAAGGATAAGAAGGGCCGCACGCGGTTCGTTCCCGGTGCGAAGATGCTTCATAAAGGATTAGTCGAGACTGAACAGCAGTTCAAAACAGACGCGGAGACTATCATGAAGGAGCTGGTATCATGATTACCTATAGAAGTCTCAAAGCGGCGCTGACGGCGCTTCTGAAGAGGAATTTCCCTGCCAGCAAGGTGCACTTTGACAACGTTGAAAAGTCGGATGCGCCTTATTTTTATGTCGAAATGCAGCCCTACACATCAACGGTGGATGGGGAAGGCGTATATCATGACCGCAATATCGAGATTGACATCCAGTATATTCCTGATGAGGACTTATTCGGACGGATTGACCGGATGAAGATTTATGATATTGGTCAGATTCTCGATTTGGCGATTCGCCCGGTCTTTTATGTAGAAGATAGAGCCATCACCATTCCGGAAGCCGAAACCACTGTCCATGATGAAGTGCTGCATTATATTTTCCGGTTACAGTTCACGGACGCTGACATGAGTCAGGAAGAATTTGAACTGATGGAAGAGCTGACGCTCAATTTAAGGAAGGAGTAACAATATGGCAAATGAAGCTGAAGCTTTTGGCCTGCCACAGGTACTGATCGATTTTAAAACCAAGGGAACTACGGCCATCAAGCGCAGCGCTCGAGGCATTGTGGCGATGATCCTCAAAAATGAGGAAACTGATGTCAGCAAGTACTACAAAATCAACGATGTTTCTGACATCCCAGATGAAGGACTGACCGCGGAAAACGTGGATCTGATTAAAAAGTGCTTGCTGGGGACACCGCTTCGCATCCTGGTATATACCCTGCCAAAAGCAGACATCTCTGAACCAACTCAGAAACTGGCCGGTATCCTTGCAAAACTGGAAAGCGTAAAATGGAATTATCTTTGCTATCCGAACAGTACTGAACAGGAGCAGCAGGATATCGTTTCTTGGATCAAGTCTGAACGCGGAAACAAGAGAAAGACTTTCAAGGCTGTGGTAGCTAATCAGGCAGCGGACCACGAAGGCATCATCAATTTCTGCACCGGCGGCATCAAGGTAAAGACTGATACCGATTCCAAGGGAAATCCGGTATATACCACCTACACTGCTCTACAGTACACCGCTCGTATCACCGGTATTCTGGCCGGCCTTGCGCTTGACCGCTCTGCTACCTATTTCAAGCTGACCGAAGTCGAAGAGGTAGAACAGTATGAAGATATCGATTCTCTTATTGATAAAGGCCAGCTGCTTCTCTTTGATGAACAGGATGGGGATGGAGTCAAGATTGCCCGTGCATGCAATTCTCTGACTACCTTCACCACAGATAAAGGCGAAGATTTCCGATACATCAAGATTATGGAAGCGGTCGATATGATTACCGATGATATCCGTGATACGTTCAAGAAGTACTATGTTGGCAAAGTCATCAATGACTATGACCATAAAATGCTCTTCATCACCGCTATTCTGGTGTACTTCGATGAAATCAAAGGCAATGTTCTTGACCGTGATGGCAATAACACTGTAGACATCGATGAACAGTATCAGGTGAATTATGCTAAGCGCCACGGAGAAGATACGTCCACTATGACGGCTATGCAGATTCGCCAGTATAACACCGGTACTAATGTGGTACTGGCTGGCAGTGTGAAGCCGGTCAACGCCATGGAAGATCTGAAAATTGTATTTGCTATGTAATGTAGGAGGCAATGAATAATGGCTAGAGCTGCAGAAGATGTGAAATACAGAGGCCGCCGTCGCTGGAATGGTTCCCACGGAAAAGTATGGTGGGATGGGGAACTTCTCTTTGAAATTGAATCCTTTGAATGTAAGGTCACGGCAGACCGCGAGGATGTGCTGATCGGCAATTCCAAAGACTCCAAAATCGTATCCCTCACCGGTTCGGGTACGCTGACAATCAAGTCTGTCATCAACCGCAACATCAACTCCTATCTGGAGGAATGGAAAAATGGCCATGATCCGAGAGCTACGCTTGTGGGGCTGCTGGATGATCCGGATGCCGTAGATGGACAGAAGGAACGCGTGTCCATTGATAACGTATTCTTTAATGAGCTTGCCCTAATGAATTTCAAGAAGGGTGAAGTGGTCGAGAAGGAATTTCCCTTTGGATTCACTCCTGAGGACGCGAAATTTATTGAAACAGTAGAATAGCGAGGTATGAGAATGGCTGTAAGTATTGAAGAACTGATCGAAATGAAAGAAGCCGTAGCAACGGCGAAGAAAGAAAAATATGACCTGGAAACATCCATCGGCGTCATCACGGTAAAGAAACCGACGGCAGCGATGGTGCTCGAATCCAAAGCTACGGAGGGGGATGGAGATGCGTATCTCGTGCTGAACTGCGTAGTATCCCCGAATCTGAAGGATGCCAAGCTGCAGGAGGCCTATGGGTGCGTGGAACCGACGGATATTGTGCGTAAACTGTTTGATGCAGGCGAAATGACTCGGATCGCCGTGGCTATTCTTGATTGTGCAGGTTATAACAAAAACATCGTGCGAAAGGTTCACGACGACGCAAAAAACTGATTGAAGGGAACTGGGAGGCTGCCACGGCGGCCTTTTTAGTTTCCCATGGTCATTCTCTCTCTTATTTCTTCTCACTGTCGCCGGTCGAGAAGATCTTCTGCCATGCGGCTATGGAGGCAGAGGATGAGAGGGCGGCTAAACTGGCCGCAGTAGGCATGACAAGGCAGGTGATAGGATGAGCCAGTATGTATTGAGCGCTACGCTCGAGATGCGGGATAAGATGACGGCTGCCATCAAGACCGCGAAGAAAAACGTCTCCGGGTTTAAAACTTCTGTAGTGGGTTCGCTGTCGGCGGTCGACCGGCTGACGACGGCCAATGGCAGACTGGCGGCATCTGCTGTCAAGTCTGCGGCCGAAATCAAGAAGACCGCCAGTGCACTTTCTGGGATCAAGGGAAATCATCGGGCGGCAGTATCCGTGACGGATAAGGCAACGCCTGCGATTACCCGTATCAGGAACCAGATGAACAGCATCCGCTCGAAAGAGGTAGCTATTAACCTGGTGCAGAAGGGCGGCAAGCTGAAAAACAGTCTTGATGGGCTTGCTTCTGGCATGCTTATGAATACTTCGCTGCAGATGCTTGGCGGTGCGGGAGTCGGCTTTGGTATTTATAATACGGTGAAAAGCTACATGGACTTCGAGCAGACCATGTCTGGCGTCAAGGCGATTTCCGGTGCTACAGACGAAGAATTTCAGAAGCTCACGGCGTCTGCTTTGGAGATGGGGGCGAAAACGAAATTCACCACGACAGAGGCGGCGCAGGCGCTCACTTATATGGGCATGGCGGGCTGGAAGACTGAGGAAATGATCGGCGGTCTTCCTGGCATCATGAATCTGGCTGCCGCCTCTGGCGAAGACCTGGCTTCGGTATCAGACATCGTAACGGACGCTATGACGTCTTTTAAAATGGGGGCTGATGAAGCGGGGGAATTCGCTGACGTGCTCGCTGCAGCGGCTGCCAATTCTAATACCAATGTCGGAAAGATGGGTTACACATTCAAGTATGTAGCACCGCTTGCGGGGGCTCTTGGCTATAACATTCAGGACACGGCGCTCGCTATTGGCGCAATGGCAGACAGCGGCGTCAAAGGGGAGCAGGCCGGCACGTCGCTTCGTGCATTGATGACTCGTCTGGTATCGCCGACAAAAGACGTGAAAGAAGCGATGGCGACCCTGAGCCAGCACATCGACGGCGGGTTCTCTGCTATCGACACGACAACGGGGAAGATGAAACCGATCCGGAAGATTCTGCTGGATTTGCGAAAAGGGTTCAAAGGCCTCGACGAAGCCACGCAGGGCAAAGTTGCCTCTGATCTTGCCGGACAGGAAGCCATGTCCGGTTTACTGGCTATCGTCAACGAATCGGATGACAAGTTCGAACGGCTGACGAAAGCCATCGACGGTTCACGCGGTGCCGCGGATAAAATGGCAAAGACTCGCCTGGATAATTTGGCGGGCGATCTGACCTATCTTTCCAGCGCATGGGACGGGCTGACGAAAAACCTTCTGAGTGGCCACGTATCTAGCGGCCTTCGCGATTTGGCGCAGGAGAGTACGAAGCTCTTAAATCGGTTCAATGAAAATATCAAGGACGGGCTGGATTTTGGCGACGTATTTGATATAGTCGGGACGCTCGTCGTCGATCTGAAGAACAAGTTCCTGCAGCTTGATGGCGTAGGCTCCGTTCTAGCCGGCGGGGCGCTGGCCGGGGCGCTCTATAAGATCGCAAAGTTGACGAAGAAAGGCGTCGATGCTGTCTCCAGTGTGCTGCATCCTAAGACTGGCGGCATTGCCGGTGGCAGGAACGGTGCATTAAATGACATGGTGGTGTCTGCCAACACAGTTATCGTCAATGGTACGGTAAGCTCTGGCGGCACAGGCATCGGCGGAGCTGGCTCTATCCCCGGTACAAAAGCGGATGGGAAGATTGATGCAGGGAAAGCCGCCCGGTACGGAAAAATCTTCGGACGCGTCATGATGGGTGCTGCTCTTGCCACTTCTGCTTACGAGGTCTACCGTGCAGCGCCGGAAGAACGTGGCGCTGCAGCTCTAAAGGCGGGCGGCTCACTTGCCGGCATGTATGCCGGTTCCAAAGCTGGTGCGCTGGCCGGCGGGGCCATCGGAGGTGCTTTCGGCGGCATAGGTGCCGTTCCCGGTGCGCTGATAGGCTCGATTATCGGTGGACTGGGTGGCAGCGTTTTCGGCAACTATATGGGGACCGGTCTTGCTAATGGCACTTTTGGCGCAGGCCGTCTGCAGTCTATGAAGGAAGCGACCATGTATCGGGACAATGCGTCTCGCGGTATGACCTACGAGGACTATGACGACATCACTAAAACCATGGAGCAGGCAACGGAAGAACGCTCGAAGGTGATCGGAGACTTGTGGAATAACGTCTGGGACGGACTCAAGGCACACGGACAGGAAGCCGTCGAGTCCATCAAAGGACAGTGGAGCGATGTGGCGGGCTGGTATGACGCTTCCGTCTGGGATCCTATTGACGACAGCGCAGGAACTACGGGAGCTGACATCGGATCCGCGTTTACGGATGCGTGGAGCACAGTGCAGGGGGCATGGAGCGGCGCAGCAGCATGGTTTGAAGCAAACGTCATGGCACCGGTTTCCTCTAAAATTTCGCAGATTTCTGCCAGTGCTATGAGTCATTACTCTTTTGGAAGCGATGGCGCTGTGCGTGTCGATGACAGCGTGCCGATGGACGCTGTAGGGGATATGCATTTCTCCGGTGGTTTGGCACAAATCAATGAACACGGCGGCGAACTCATCGACCTGCCGCAGGGCAGCCGGATCTATCCGGCGGGGAAAACAGCACAGATCATTTCCCGTGAAGTACAGAATTCGACCGCATCTGGGAACTCTGTCATGGTTACGGGAAATACGTTCGTTGTGCGAAACGAAGCCGATATGGACAAAATCGCTTATACCATCATGAGAGCCCTCGAACAGGGCTATGCAAACTACGGAGGTGCGTAATGAAAGCATGGGGAGCACTTGGTACCGCGTTAAATATCGCCTCCGCAATCTTAGGTGGAGGCAACTCGAAGCGGCAGATCATTCTTTCTTGTGAAACAGAAAAAGTCACGCTGCCTGTTACGCCGCGTGTATACGAAGTATCTACCGGGCAGGGTAATAAGGTTGTCAACGTCGAGCAGGTAGGCGAGGCACTCGTCTTTGGGCTGCCTCAGGCGCAGCGGATTTCTTTCCAGTGTTTTTTCCCAGCTTCGGTACATGACTACCCCTTCGTAGTTGGGGATGCACTCGAACCGTCTTTTTTCGTCGAAAAACTGAAGAAGTGGAAGGAAAGCAGAAAGCCTGTCAGAATCATTATCACTGATTCGCCGGTCAACCTTATGACCGGTATCATGAAATTCGATTACAAAGAACAGGATGGAAGTCGGGATATTTACTACGCTTTGACTCTCACCGAGTACAAGGATCTGAATACGCCGCTTGCAAACAACAATAAGCAGGTAGATAAGACAACTGGTTTGAAAGACAGGCCATCGCCAGACAAAAAAGCAGATTCGGCAGCTAAACTGAAAAAGGCGAAGGATGTGTTGGACGTGGCCAAGAAATGCTACGGGCAGGCCAACAAATGGCGTCGTATTGCCCAAAGCAATGATCTGAAAGATTTGGCTATCAATAACGCTGATAAGATTGGCAGGTTGATCATCAAATGATTGTCAAGCACGAATACATAACGACTGATAGTGATGGGAAAGAGACTCATCATGTAGATGACATCACGCAGCTAATCAGCCGCATCGAGTGGTCCGGGTCCCGTTTGCAGGCTGCACGGCGCCTTGCCTTTGATGTGGTACAGGACTATCGAGATCCTAACCTACCTAATCATCCATTGGATAATGGCGATACGGTGTATGGGTACGATGAGGACGGCACGCTTCGATTCCATGGGCATATATTTCATCTGGAGCGGGACGTGCAGGCGTCCAAAGTCTCTGTCACCGCCTATGACAATTTGTTTATCCTAAATAAAAGCAAAACTACACGTAAATTTACAGACATGACTCCTGAAAGTATCACAGAGTCGGTTTGTAATGAACTGGGAATCGAAACGGGCAATATCCTTGCTACAGGGACGCCCGTTTCTTTCATTGCTGTCAGGAAATCTGGCTATCAGATTATTCTCATGGCGTATACCGAGGCGGCGAAGCAAACAAAGAAGAAATATGCCCTGCTGATGAATGGAAGTAAGCTGGATGTAGTCGAAAAGGGAACTCTCATCGAGGACTACGAAGCCAATGGGTATACCAATGTGTTGAATGAACGGTTTGCCGAAAGCATTGAAAACATGGTGAATCAGGTCGTGATCACTGATGCAGAGGGGAATGCCACAGGCTATCAATCGGAAGATGACCAAATCAAAAAATATGGCTTGATACAGGATGTATATAAGACCAATCCAAAAGCCAATGCGCAGCAGGAAATCGAATCGTTGCTAAAAGGCCCTGATAGAACCGGCACCTTAGATATGCTGGGCGATTATCGGGTGGTAGCCCCCTATTCCATTGCCGTGCAGGAGCAATATTTCAAAGGCCAGTTTTGGATCAAGAGTGATAGCCATATCTTTGAGAATGGTATGCACACCATGAAGCTGGAACTGGAATTTGAAAACATTATGACCAAAGAGGAGGCGGGAGCCAATGGCGGATAAAATTCCAACTATCGAGCAGTCGGCCAATCGCATGATCGGGTTGATGCACCAGGCAGGGAAAGACGAGCAGGTGCAAATGGCTCAGATGGGTATCGTGCGATCGCCGCCTCCCGATATCGCTATTGATGTCAACACTATCCATCTCCACAAGGAAGATGTTTATATCTCCAGATACCTCATGCCCGGTTATACCAGGCACATGGTAGGCGAGACGTCCTATCGTGGCGGTGGTGGCGGTTATGCGGAATACGCCAGCCACAATCATCCTATTGATAACGATGAGACATGGACGGATACGCTAAAGCCGGGAACTATCGTCCTAGTGATACCTTTGGAAGGTTCAAAGAATCTAGAAGGAAATCAGCTATATTGGATAGCAGACAGCGGGGTGAAACTATGAGTGAAGCGTTTCCTTTTGTCGGTGCCAGCGAGGCTTTGATTCAGGCTTCCTCTGATACGCTGGATCTACCGTTATTTAAAGAATTCGCATGGGATTTTGAAAAGAATTGTTTTCTGTATGACAAATCGGGGAAGCATATCCTGCTAGAAGGCACCGAGGCTATCAAGATATGGGTATATAAAGCATTGGCCACAGAACGCTATACATACCTTGCTTATTCGTGGCAGTACGGTATTGAAATCAAGCCATTTATAGGATTGGTGATGGGAGTACAGGAACGAATCAGCGAGCTGAAACGAATGATTACGGAATGCCTTATGGTAAATCCCTACATTCTATCCATCAATGATATTTCATTTTCACAGAAAGGGCGAAAGGCGACAGTAACGATTGACCTGACAACGGTCTATGGGGAGGTGAGTGCGTAATGTATGTAGCTAGAGATCAGAACGAAATCCTGCAAGAATTACAAAGACAAAGCGGGATTGAAGCGTCGAAAATCGAAGGAACCTTTGAAAATGATGTGCTGGCGTCTAACAGTCTGGAGTTCCAGAAAATAGAAGTGGAACTGGAGCAGGCTTATAAAGCGGCTTTTGCGGAGACTTCCTGGGGCGAATATCTGACTATGCGGGCTGCGGAATTCGGGGTAGATAGGAAGGCGGCGGTGAAAGCCGTTGGATCTGTGACGGTTTCCGGAACCAAGGGCGCTTCTATCCCACAGGGGTCTTTATTTGCAACGGATGATAATCTGATGTTTGCCACGGATGATGCGGCTGTTATTCCGGATACGGGACATGTTGATATAGCCGTTACAGCACAGACTGCCGGAATTTCCGGAAACGTTCTTGCGAATACAATTACCAGGATTCCTATGAGTATCCCCGGTGTGAGCAGTGTGACGAATACCGGTGCCATGCATGATGGTTATGATGAGGAAGATGATACCAGTCTCTATAATAGGCTGGTGTTCAAAGTCAGACAGCCGGCTACGAGTGGGAACGTGAATGACTATATTAAATGGGCCACCAGTGTGAGCGGTGTTGGAAAAGTAAAGGTTATCCCAATCTGGAATGGTAATGGAACGGTTAAAGTTATCGTCACCAACGCCAATGGGGAGGCGGCCTCTGATACGCTTCTCCAGGCAGTAAGGGATTATATTGAAAGCCGGCATCCGGTTGGGGCTGACGTAACTGTTGTAGCTCCGGAAATCGTTAATATTGCAATTGCTCTTACTGTTACGAATGGTACCGGAAATGCAGATGCCCTTAAGGACCTCATTAATAAGTATTTCGTATCAAACGATTTTGATGGAGAGAAGGTAAGCTATGCAGTCCTGGGGAGGATGATTCTTGATAACAGTGATACAACCGGAGTACTCGACTATGATAATCTCACTTTGAATGGAGGCACATCCAATATTACGGTTACCAGTGAGCAGCTTCCGAATATCAGCGAGGTGACTTTCAATGGCTGATTTCAAATTTCTCCGAGTGAATCCGGTTAATTTGGCAAGGTATCTTCCTGCTTTTCTTTATAAGGATCCGCATTTTACGGCGGTTCAAAAGGCTTTACAGGAGGAACATGAGAACCAGAGACTTGCTCTCATTGATATAGCAAAGCAGTTTTTCGTGGCTACTGCCACATGGGGACTGGATGACTGGGAAAAGTTCCTGGGCATAGGAACAGATACGTCAATGACGGAGAATTTTCGACGTGAGCGGATTATTAACAAAATCAATGCAAATGATACCGTGACAGCCGTATTCCTTACGAACCTGCTGAACCAATATCTGTATGATGGAAGCGGTACAGTTAATGATATTCCAAACAAATACCTTGTGGAATTCCTTTACCATGGCGGGCAGGTGACCAGCTATGAGACTCTGCGAAAGGCTATCAGGACATATCTCCCTGCCCATCTGGGATATAAGCTGATTACTATTACCCAGGGGAATACGGAACTTCATTCCGGAGGCACAGTGCAGTGTTTTCATTCGAATGTTGTTGATAGTTCTCTTACTTACCAGCTATCCATTCGGGATACTGTTCAATATCATGGCGGAGCCGTGATTCATATTTATAAATCCGAAAACGTTTTCGGGGGGGGGGCGAATGAATAATGGCAAAATTTCCTAATTTAACAATTACCAGCGAAGGCAAACAGATGCTTATTCAGGCTCAGAATGGCCATACTATTAAATTTACAAGCGGAAAGCTTGGCTCCGGAGTACTGGCAGATAGTGATGATGTTTCAAGCTTTACTGATCTTAAAGCAGCGAAAATGACGCTGCCTATCACTAATGCGGATGATTCTAATAAAGAAAAATTAGTTCTTACATTTGACGTGTCCAATAGCGAGCTGGAGAACGGGTTCATTTCTCGTGAGCTTGGAATCTTTGCGAAACTTGATAGTGGCGAAGAAACACTTTATGCCTATTCCAACGCGGGGAACAATTATGATTACATCCCGGGGAAGGATACACCAACGGATGAGAACAGAATCGTGGTTTCCCTTGTAACATCCAGCGCGGCATCTATTGAAGTCCTGGTGGACGGCTCTATCGTGTATGTCCATAAGTCAGATGTAGAAAGCCTGATTGCAGAGCATAACACTTCGGAGGCTGCCCATGAGAACCTGCTGATGGTGACAAGCACTGCGGATAAGCCAGCATCCATGTCGGATAGAGGCCTTTGGGTAGAAATAAAGTAAAGGAGTAAACATCATGAGTATCTTAAAAGCAATCTTGCATCGGTGGAATAAGACAACGAGGACATATGACACCATTCACCCGGAAACAGAAACTTCCCAAATTACCGATTTCGATACTGCAGTTAATGGGAAAATCAATACACATAATTCTTCGGGCGCTGCACACTCCAAGCTTTTTAACCAGTGCGAGAAGACAAGCAGCCTGGCGAATGATATCGTCACTAAACTTGCACAGACAACAGCTATCTCGGCTATCAGCGCATTGCAGACCAATTCATGGTTCGGACAGCTTCTCAAATTGGTACTCAATGCCAGTGGTATGAAGTACCTTATTGGTACGAACGGATACATCTGTTTCGGCTCCTTTTTCGGCGGGCTAATTATACAGTGGGGAAATTATGATTCAGCATCCACTTACAAAGACATAACGTTTCCAATCAATTTTGGTAGTAAAGCGTACATAGTAGGTTTTCTTGATTCAATACAGGATAAAAGTACATATAGACCTGATGTATCAGCAGCAGCATGGAATATTGGAGCAACAACGGTTTCAGGGACGAGAATGATATGCTTAACAAGTACCGGGATAGGATCTTTTACAATGATAGCAGTCGGTAAATAATGAAAAAAATATCGAGTATATTTTACATGACTATTTACCGATAGCAACAAATCCGTAGCGACCGAAATCATTATGCTTTTGCGAAAATCCAAATCTTGTCCCTTGCAAATTATTTTTGTCCGATCCATCATTGGGATACCACGCTGCATGAATATTTGGTATAGCAGTATCTTGCCAATTGTCATTAATGTCAAAAGGTATAATTGCTAAAGTCTCATTGAGAAAGGCAATTGGATATACACAATCTGCGCCATAACCATTTATTGTTACTTTAAAATTTCTTCCCCACTGTCTACTTGCAAATAGCAATCGCCCAAAAGCCGGACATCGAAGAATTAGTTGTAGCAAACCTGATTATCGAACCAGTTGAATATGACGTTTTACATGCAGCAACAAATCCGCCGTTAATCGTAGTGCTCGATGTTGTTGAAGAATCATAGTCAGATGAAAAAGCTTTAAGTAATGATGATGTACTTAGCGGTAAAATCCAATCGCAATAGGTTTGATTATTATTAAACCCAATGGTTCCCCACTGTAGACTAAAAATTATACGTCTAGAAAGCAGAGGGAGAAACAATGGAATACCTGAAACTTTACAGAAATCAAATACATGATAAAACCGCCAGATTATCGGATATCTACGATTATAAAAGAGCAAATATCTGACAATTTGACTGATTTATCCAGTAGCAATAGTAACAACCTGCAAATCACGGATAATGCAGATAATCCGGTAATACATACGATTGATTGAGTAGCGTACTAGTAACACTACTTCAGAAGTTCTATACATTTTCGGAGCTGTCTTAGCCCTTTATGCGTATAGACTCGTTCAGTGACATCACCGCCAGCGTGGCCCAAGATACGCCGTTTGGCCGTTTCATTGGCTCCGGCATTATCAAGCAGCGTTGCAACCGTATGGCGGCAGTCATGTGTTGTATGACCATTAGCTTTAATGGAGTGCATAACGTTTCTCCAAAGCACGCAATACCGGCTGTAGTCATATTGCTTTCCTTTGGAATCCGCTATCAGATACACACCGATTGATTTCATACGGTTTGTAATGAGAGGAAAAATCCGATGATGGATGGGGATGGTTCTGATGCCGGAAACGGTCTTGCTTTTGGTAATCCGGATATAACCTTGGCGGAGGTTCACATCAGTCTTCTGAAGCGCCAGCATCTCGCCGACACGCATACCGGTGTAAAGCAGGATAAGAACTGTATCAACACCGGGCTCATCAATGTTTGCCCATAGCCGGTTAATCTTCTGCCGACTGAATGGGTGGTGCGGATGCACGGCCTTGTTCTTTCCAATGGAGAGCAGGGGAGCGTAACATTTATTTATCAGCTCAATCTTGACTGCATATTTTTCAAGGAGAGAAATCAAAGAGCGGACTTTCTTCAGAGAACTGTAAGACAGTCCGCTTTTTCGCATGGAATCAAGAATTTTCTGGTAGTCCACATATTTCAAATCTTGAAATGGCTCATAGTACAGTGAGGCCAAATGTTTGAAGGAGTTGGCATAGCTGTCCAGCGTTGATTGTGACGGGGATGCATTGGACGTATGGGCAGGAAGCCAGCGATAGTACAGTTCTTCCAAAGTTATTTGATGTGCCGGAAGGGAGCGATGAAAATGGAGCTTATTATAGTCAGCCTGAAAAATTTCAGCTTCAATCTGCGTGGTAAAGTATTCGACAGGCTTTTGCCTCCCTGCCACGCTGACAACAAATACAAATGGCCGCCTCCGCCGTCCGGAAAGTTTTTTGATTGAACCGTAGCCGTTTGGTTTACGCATAATATCACCTCGTTTTTATTGTTAAGGAGACAAAGCATGAACGCAACTAATGTTGATTATTACATTGTCGGCTTTAAGTCGGACGGAAGCCGGGCTGCCGGTAAAATCTGTATGTTCGACCCGAAAAAACATCCTGAAAAACTGGAAACCGAAGCAGAAAAAATGAAAGCTGACAACGCCGACATCGTAACAGTAAAAGCTGTAACCACTGTCGACTATATGAACCTGCTGGGGAATAATACCGAAGGGAAAGAGTACATCCTGAGCGGCGATACTTTTGTCCCGAAGCCAGACTATGTACCGACCGAAGCGGAAAAAAAGCAGACCGCCATTTCCAGCATCAAAGCAAAGTATCAGCCGACATTGGATAGCCTTGTGGAGACAAGAGTAAAAGCGGCTATGCTGGGGGCCGACACTGCAAAGATTGACAGCCAGTACAAGGCTACGCTTGCAAACATGACTGCTGAAATTAAAAATGCCTGAGGAGGTATGAATTATGGAATTCTGTGAATATTGCGGAAATGTACTGAATGATGATGGCCGATGCCCTTGGGACGAATGCCCGCACAATGCCATTATCGATGCAATGACTGCCGCCAAGGCTGAGGACGAAAAGAAGGAAAGTAGTAATGGAGACAAGACCTGATGGAGCTGAGCCAGTTTTTAAATGAAATAGGCAAGGCGGCATCCAAGATGGGGAATTACTGGCAGGCCAAGGTAGCTATGGCGGGGATTCTCGCCGTAGTACAGTTCCATGCAGAGCTGTTGGCGCTCTTTACCTTGCTGATAATCATTGACCTGGCCACGAAATGGATACAGCTTGCTTATACGACAATCAAAACAGATAACTATGCCCCCGACTTACTGGAATCCATCAAAGCGATCCCCGGGGCCCACAGGGAAGGTATCATCTCAAGCCGTAAGATGAAGACGCAGTTCTGCGGTAAAATTATCGTCTATGTCATTGTCGTGGCGGCCGGGAACATCATGGACACCATGACTATGCATGCCCACGGCTATGGATTGTTGATGCCATTGTGCATCTCCTACTTGGCAGCAAGCGAAGTACTCTCCATCATAGAGAATCTTGATGGAGCCGGTGTGAGCGCCGTGCACGACCTTGCGAGCCTGATTAAGAGGAAGAGGGTATAAAGATGAATGTTATCGATTTATCAGACTGGAATGAAAATGTCGACTGGTCCCGTTTCATTGACTACGGCATTGGTGGTGTAATCGTGAAAATTTCAGAGGGCCGCACTCTCAGCGAACTTTTTGCAAAGAACATTGCCGGCGCATCCGCACGTGGCCTTCCGTGGGGCGTTTACTGCTACACCCACGCACAGACGACTGATCGGGCGAAAGAAGAAGCCCAGACAGTAATCGACGCATTGGATACTTTGGGATATGGAACACCGGATTTGGGAATCTGGCTCGACGTGGAAGCGCCCGAAGTCATTGGGCAGGATCCTGATGACGTGACCGCAGTTTGCAGTGCGTTTATCTCTGCATGCAACGCCGCCGGCTATAGCGCAGGAATCTATGCCAGCCTCTCAACATTGACAGACTGCATCAATGTCAATGACCTGGCCGACTATGTGCCGTACTGGTGCGCTCAGTATGGGACGAGCGAGTGCGGCTTCCACGACAGCTACCCGGGCAACATCCTCGCGGGCTGGCAGTGGACCGATTGCTATAGCATCGGCGGGCAGAATTACGACATGAGCGAATGGTACTGATGAGGTGATTGTATTGTGCAAATCAATAAAAAGATTGTGTATCTGCTGGCTGGGTTGCTTGCTCTGGCTAGCTGCTGGTACTTCCTCGCAGGCCGAAACGATGTATCAGATATCGGAAAGCGAGCTGACGACACTCGAGCAGGATTTGAATCAGCTGGCGAAGAACAACGAGACCAAGCAGCAGCTCTTGACCGAGCAGAAAACGCAGCTGACAGAAGCCAATCAGCAATTAGAGACAGTGAAGAAAGAGCTGATCGCGTCCAAGAGCTTGAACGAAGCGACACAGAAGTCATTAGAGAGAGCCAATCAATCCTTGAAGCAGTTCGAGGACGAGGCAAAAAGGAAAATTAGAGTAAAGACCCGCCAGCGCAATCTGTGGATTGCTATTTCTGGCGGGCTTCTGTATGCGTGGATTAAGAAATAGGAGGGCATATGCCAAAATCTAATACTTATGAAGAATTTGTCGACAAGTTCAAACCAAAGAAGACTACAGATGACTGCTACACGCCGGACGTAATTTATAAGGCCGTAAAGGACTGGGCAATCAAAGAAATGGATTTGGTGGGGCGGCCGGTAGTCCGTCCATTTTGGCCGGGCGGCGACTTTGAACATTTCGACTATCCAGCAGATTGTGTAGTTATCGATAATCCGCCATTTTCCATCATAGCGAAAGTCGTGAAGTTCTACGCGGAACATAACATCGAATATTTCTTGTTTGCGCCGCACCTCACGTGTCTCTGCATCCGAGCGGCGCATAGCCATATTTGCGTCGGGGTGACAGTGACATATGAGAATGGAGCCATCGTGAATACCAGTTTCGTGTCGTCCAAAGGTCCACTGATCCGGAGCGCGCCAGACCTGTACCGCATACTTGATGAAGCGAATGCCGCGAACATCAAGGCCAAGAAAGCGCCACCAAAGCCGGTGTACACGTATCCAGACAACGTGATGACATCGAGCGCCGTGGCGTTGTTTTCGAAATATGGAATCGAATACCGCGAAGACATTGGCGTATTTGTTCGCGCCATGGACGCCCAGCGCGAAGTAGGGAAAGCTATTTTTGGCGCCGGTTACATTGTGCCAGAGGAGGCAGCGCGCAAGGCGCAGGAGGCAGCGCGCAAGGCGCAGGAGGCAGCGCGCAAGGCGCAGGAGGCAGCGCG
>OIXA01000656.1_pt1 | contig 48922 bp, 39 predicted proteins | sample 1587721 | NCBI WGS metagenome assembly OIXA01 (sample SAMEA3888900, study PRJEB22519) | human gut metagenome | biome: human gut; feature: human-associated habitat; material: faeces | place: Denmark | collected 2013
TGCGAAGCATTCCACGTTGCCCCAAGGCTGTTTTTTATGTTTTTTGTTTTTGATTACATTCACGATTCGGCAACAATGCATAATCATAGCCCCCAGTAATTTTCCACTGAGCCATTTTCGCTCCTGTATGCAGTGAATCTTTTGCCAAGGTGTGCGGTGGAATTTGGTGGGGTGGGGAAAAATGTGTAACTTTGTGAAAATTAACTCCTCAAATAATAAATTACTACAATATTTATATGGAAAAATTAGTCATCAATTCTTACGAAGAATTTGAATCTTACCTTGGCAAAGACCTCGGCACATCAGAATGGCTCGAAATCGACCAAGACCGTATCAACAAGTTTGCCGATGCCACTCTCGACCACCAGTGGATTCATGTGGACGTGGAGCGCGCTAAGGAGGAAAGCCCATTCAAGAGCACCATCGCTCACGGCTATCTCACCCTTTCTATTCTTCCATATCTTTGGGCTCAGATTATTCAGGTCAACAACATCTCTATGCTGGTGAACTATGGCATGGACAAGATGCGCTTCGGTCAGGCTGTGATCACTGGCAGCCGTGTGCGCATGACCGCTAAACTCCACAATATTCAAAACCTCCGTGGCATTGCCAAGGTGGAAATCGACTTCAAGATTGAGATTGAAGGTCAACGCAAACCTGCCCTCCAAGGCATCGCCTCCTTCCTCTACCACTTCAACAAGTAAGCAAATATTCAATATTCGAAATAGTAGATGCTAAAAGCCGTGTGTTTGATTCATTTCAAACCACGGCTTTCGAATTTTTTGTGGGGGCGGTGCCCATAAAAGCCTTACGCTGTAGCGTGTGGCTTTTGCCTTTTATTCCCTTGGCTCTTGGAGGAGGTGGTAGTTGGCGTCGTGGGCGAAGGCGATGGTGATGCCGGCTCGGTGTTTGAGCCATGCGGTGTGGTAGTAGCTGGCATCGTCGCCGTAGAATCGCTTGAGCGCAAACCATGCCAGCAGTTGCGTCACATCGTTGCCGAGAATGTCGGGCAGCGAGTCGGGGTAGGGGTTGAAAAACCGAAATTCAAGCGTCACATTCTTGCGCTCAGTGTTGGGGTTGAAGTTGGCGAAATGGATATAGGCTTGGAAGCGCGACCGCATATCGTCGAACCCCTCCTTCACACGCAGCATACAGGCGCGCTCCACGTCGGGCGTGAGCCGTTTGGCTTCGGGGTGTACGATGCAGTGCCATGCGCTCTCGGCATAGATGATGTTGAGAATTTGCTCCTTGTCAATATTGATGGTGAGCGAGTGTTTTGGGTTGATTGTGTTTGTCATGATGGTAAAAGATTTGGTGTGTTAAGATTGGTGTTTGCCTACGATGGATTGCAGTGCTTGTCGGCGCATTTTTCGGCTTCGGGCTATGCCACGCTCCGCCTGTCGGGGCGTGACGAAGAAGCGGCTGGCGCGCGAATGGAGTAGCACGAAGTCGAGTGCCTTGGCTATGCTTAAGTCGGGGTGCAGCGTGGTGAGCGATTTCACCTTCTTGCAAATCTCGCTCCACATCATCTGGCGCAGGTGGCTGTTGAATGCTATGCGGTCGCCCGTGAGCATTTGGCACACCACGCGGTAGGCACGGCTGTAACTCAGATTGTAATGTGGCTGTCCGTTTTCAATGGTCCAGTGCAAGGCACGGTTGTGCGGGTCGGGCACGCGGTTTTCAATCATGAAATTGAATGCATCGTTGTAGATGCTCAAAAATTCCTTGTCTCTCGCAAGGCAATTTTCCTTTTTTGCGTTGATGTCAATCATTGTGTGTTAAAGTGTGTGTTATCTGTTCTCTTTTTTGAGATGGCATCGCCGCAGTCTTTATTCTGTGTGCGATTGGGCGTTTACCATTTCGCACACAAAGGTAATACAAATTATGGGTAATTTGCAAATAAAAGTGGTAAAAATACCATAAATTAATGGTGAAATTTTAATTCCAGAGTTCGTTGAGGGCTTCTTTGCCTTTTTCTTTGGCATGCTCCACGGCTTCGTCAACCAGTTCGTTGCCCTTTTCAATGGCTTTGTTTTTGATTGAGTCGATGGCATTGTCGATGGTGCCTCGGTCGATACCCAATTCCTCCACCTTCTGCTTGCCATATTCAATGGTGCTGTCGATGGTTTCCTGCACGGCTTCGGTGGCACGTTGCACCATTTTTTTGCGCTCTTTTTCAATGGTCGCCGTCACTGCCGCGGCCAACTGCTCTTTGCTGAGGGTGAACACATGCCCAAACATGCCGATGCCCACCGTGAAGGTGTGTTCGCCCACCGACACTTTCGCCTTGTTGAAAATCAGGCAGTCCTCCACATACAAGGTCTGCTCAAGCACGGCTCTCACCGCTTTTGATGTGGCGAATTTCACTGTGCCAGATGCCGATTCCGACATTTCAAGCGGCGTGTTGCCCACTTGGTCGAGCACATATTCCGTGGTCACGCGTGTGATGGAGTCGATGTAGTCGGCTTTCGAGGGCTTGGTGAGCACCATGATGCATAATATCAGCATCACCACCAAAAGCGAGATGATGCCAATGATGCCAGCCTTCGACTTCTTCGCTTTGCCCTCGTCGGGCAATGGGGTGTAGGCGTAGCGCTGTGGTTGAGGTGCGTAGGTTTCGGCTGGAGGCTCTGGAGCGGAGTCGATGCCGGTTTCTTCTACGGCATCATCTTCATCTACCTCGGCGGTAGGCGGAATGTCGGGTATGTAGGCACCTGCCAGTTCGGGAATGGCGCGCGCTTCTTTCCAGTCGGGCATACCCTTAAACCACACCAGCGTGTCGGCGCTGATGCCCTGCCGTTTCACTTCCTCAAGCGTGAACGGCCCCAGTCGCATATCGTCTTTAACAATGTAGATTTTCATGCCGTAAAATGTTAGAAATAAGTTTTATCGTATTACCACACGCCTGATGTGGGCGCATGTGTGGGATTATTCCACCTTTCTCATCGTTTTGCTGCCCAGATTGTATTGCACTTTGCCTGAACTGGTGCGAATGTTCACGATGCCGGCACCCGAATCCTCAAAGCCGATGTCGATGGCTGAGCCGCCGCCGAAGTGCACCTCAAATGTGCTGTTGGTGGACTTGCTGAAGGCAAACACCTTGCCGTTTTTCAACATGAACACGGTGTAGCCGCCGCCCTTGATTTTCTTTGAGAAGTCTTCGGCACGGAACAGCGGCGTGTTTTTGTCCACTTGCTGCGCTTCCACTTTCACCTCTTCACCGCTCTCGAATCTCTGCTCGTCGGCAGCCTGTTGAGCCGCCAGTTCAGCCTCTTGCTCAGCCTTTTCGGCTTCCAAACGCTCTTGCTCAGCCTTTTCGCGAGCCAATTCCTCCTCGGTGGGAACATGGAGCATACCTATGCTGCGTGCGCGCTTGATAAGTTCGTTGTCGAGAATGCCAGTGCCCACAGGCACGGAGTTGCATTTCAGAATCATCTGACCGTCCATGTCGCGCATGAGAGTGCCGTAGAAATCCACTTGGCGTATTTCCTTCTGAGCGTCGATGTCGAAATACACGGTGGTGATTTTGCCCGATTCCTCATTTGAAGGCACGCATGCGTAGGCGAAAAACATGTATCGCTTGCCCTGAATATCCACCACGGCAGGAATTTCCTCGGCGCGGAGCGACTTCGGGTCGAAAATCAGGTTGTAGCCATCCACGTATTTCTGATTGTTGAGTTTGATGTCCCACTCTTGACCGTTCAGGGTGAGAGTGAAAATCTTATAGAAAGAGTGCGACGCATCGGAGAGGTAGGTCACGCCGATGAGTTTGTCCACCTCGCCAGTGGTGACATTTTTCACCGGGCAAGCGTAGGCTATCTTGTCGCCATCGTTTTTCAGATTGTTTTTAATCAATGCGTTGTTAAACACATCGTTGTAGCGACCGGCGTCGATGTCGGTCACTTCCACATCAGCGGCAGTGGGTTCGTCTGGATGCCCGGTGAAAAAGAGCGTGCGCACCACCACAAGTCCGATAAATGCAGCGATAGCGGCACACACAAAATATTTGAGCACGCCTTTGCTTTTCTTTCCTTGTTGCTGTGTGGCTGCTGCCTGTGCTGTGCCGGGTGTGATGGCTGTGCGGCAAGCCGGACAGAAAGCACTATCGGCTGGGATTGTGCTTTTGCAGTTGGGGCACACAATTTCGGCTGTTAGTACGCAACCGCAGTGATTACAAAATTTCGACCCTTGAGGCACGGGGTTTCCACAGTTTGGGCATCTTTTTTCTGCCATAATATGCTGATGTTTAGGAGGGTGTGTCAAATTTGCGATTCCATCATAATCGAAGGTGGTGCCTTCGGAGCGTTTCGATGCAATCATCAATGAATCAACGCATTGGAAACATGCCAAAGGCATGTCCCTACGCAATAGCGTTGTCGTTTTTGGGATATTCGACACATCCCCATGTATTCTATTGTATATATACCAATTGCAAAGATAACAAAATTTCAGAATTTTATTTTAATCTTACTTGAAAATTAATTTTGAACGACAACGTGCCATCTTCTTCTTTGATGATTGAGGCATAGTTGTGGCGTGAAGTGCTTGAACGCTCTAAATACGCATTAGAGAACAGGTAGTCCTCAAATCGGTTTCTGTCGTAGAAGTGATAGCAAAGAATATCTCCATCACTTTTCACCACCAAATATCCGCCATTTGCATCAAGTCTGCCATCCCAAGCCGTGGCAGGCATCATCCCCAATGCAGCAGAGGTTAAAAGGTGCTTCACTTTATAGGCGTAGAAAGGCGAAGGCTGTCGTGTGTCATACCCCAGAGGATTGATTTCGGTAATCCGATTCACCAATTCTTTTAAAGTGGAGACTCCGCTATTTAATTGCTCTAAAAGCAGACTCGCAATCACAGAAGGCAAGTCGCCATCAAGCATGATGAGATTGTTGTAGAATGTGGGATTGTCCACTCTGTCAAACACCAGTTTGCCCCCTTTCGCCTTAATGGCGTTCACACGGTCAATGACTTTGTTTCGCTTTGGGTTGAGGGAATTGATACCGTTAATTTCCTCGTCAGAAAACTGGGCACCCTCTATTTTGAAATTAAAGTTGGTGGATTTGCTGGCGTTCAACAACGTAGAATCACCTCCAAGTTGTAATATGAATTTTGGGGTGTCGGTGGTCAAAAATGGGACTGAAAATAAATCTGAGAACAGTGGATGTTTAGTTGATGTCCCCGAAACGGTATCTTCATCAACTTTGAAACCTTTATTATGTAAGTAACGAGAAACTATTGCCATTTGATCTTCAAAAGACATAAAGATGCCATCTTCGTTTAAAGAGTGTGGGCAATACAGTTGTATAACTATCTTTTTCCCTCCACACATTTCGGTGATGGCTATTTTTTTTGAAGTTTCTTTAGTCATATAGTTCAATATTCTATTTAGGCATTAACCATTGCCCACGGAGAGTTGTTTTTTTAGTATTATCAGATTTACAAAGTTACTTATTTTAATTCAAATGAAAAATAGGGCAGAAAGGTTTATTTGGGAATGATATACATGTTGTCCTGAAGAAGATGCGATGAAATTCCGTTAGGAATTTGATGTGTGTAGGCAGGTATGCAGAAAAGATGTAATGGAGCGAAGCGAAATGGAATCTTTTCGAAATGCCTGCAATAGATATATCAGGATGTTGCATTCCAGCGGAATGCGACAACATCAAATTGCCGTATAATGGCGAAATCGCATCCCGCTGGGATGCATATTTGTTATGCGACATTTGCAGGCATTTCGCTTCGGTTATGCTCCATTTCGCTTCGCTCATTTCGCATAACCTTTGCTGCATACCTGCCTACACACATCAAATCCCTATGGGATTTTCCATTGTTATAACCAACATATCCCAAAGGAAGGGTAAGGTTTATTTTTTTGCTTGGTTGATGGTGTAGATGCCGGCGGCGGCGAGTATGGCGGCGAAGGCGTATTTCCAGTAGAATGGTTCGCCGAGGCAAATGCAACTGCTCACTGCGCCAATCACAGGAATGAGCGAATTGAAGATTGCCACTTTGCCCACAGGGTTGCAACTGAGCAGTTTGTTATACAGACCGAAAGCCACGGTGGAGATGGCGATGAGCAATAGCAGTATCACGATGCCCCACGCCGTAACCATCGGTACTGTGCCACCGATAGCCAACCCCGGAATGGCAAGCAGGATGCCGCCCACGAGCAGACTGTAGCCCGTGCCAACAAACACATCGATGTGTCGGTTCATCTTTCTGGTCATCAGCCCGGCTGCCGCAGAGCAAAGGGCGTTGCCGATAATCATACCGTCGCCCAGCCAAGTGAAGCCGCCGCTGTCGGCACCGCCAATGTTCAGAGCCAGTATGCCCACAAATCCGAGCCCACAGCCCACCACCTTGCTGGCGTTGAGGCGGTCGGTGGAGGGATATGCCACACACGCCAAAATCACCAGGGTGAACACGCTGAGCGAGTTGAGAATCGCGGCGCGCGAACCTGCGCTGTGCGAGAGGCCGATGTAGAAGCACGCATAGTGGATTGAGGTGTTGAGCAGGGCGAAAATAAGGATAAACGCCCAGCCACGCACGCCGGTGCTCATCACGAAACTCCGATGCGCGCCCTTCGCCATTGCCAAGATAATCAGCCCCGAAATGGCAAATCGCACGCCGGCAAACAGCATTTTGCTGCCAGTCTGGTCGGAAGCGATGCCAAATTCGGCGAATCCGAGTTTGATGAGCGGATAAGCCCAACCCCATGCGAAGGCGGCTGTGAAAGCGAAAATCGCCACCCACGCAGGGCGTTGCCAAATGCTCTTTTCGGTATGTAAGCCAAGTTTGCCCATGTCATTATTTGCTGGTGTCGAGGAATGCGAAGCCCACGGCGGCAATCAGCAGCAAAAATGCCACGAAGTGGTTCCAGTGCAGTTGTTCGCCCTTGAAGAAGATGGTCACGAAAATGGTGAATACCGTGAGGGTGACCACCTCTTGAATGATTTTCAGTTGCATCAGCGAGAATGGACCGCCGTTTTCGGAGAAACCGATGCGGTTGGCTGGCACCATAAAGCAGTATTCCAGCAGGGCGATGCCCCACGAAAACAAAATCACCACCGCCAGAGGCCAATGGGTGGAAATGCCCGCGTTTTGCAGTTTCAGATGCCCATACCAGGCGAAAGTCATAAAAGTGTTTGAAATCACCAGTAGTCCTACGGTGACCAGTGCAGATGTGAGTCCTAACATTTTTTTGTCGGATTATAGATTGTAAATTACGTTGCAAAATTACAACAAATTATCCAACAAGCGAGGCTCTGCCGATTAGAAATCGTAATTTTTGGGTTTTGCTATGGTTATACATGTACACAAATTTGGTTTTTTCTTGGATTGTTCTTAATTTTGTTATATCAAATAATTCAGTAATATAATTAAAACGTAAGCTTATGAAAAAAATTATTACTCTTATGTTCGCTGCGGCTTTAGCTGCTGGCGCCTATGCCGACGAGTTCGTTTCTCCAGGCAATGGTACGGTTTACACCCTCGAAGACCTCTCCAAGATTGAGGCTTGCGGTGTTCATAAGGTTGAAGGCGCTTGGGTACTCGACTCCACATTCACCATCTCCGACGGCGACGTGCTTCGTTTGCAAAACAACGAAGTGGTGAAGTTTACCAACAAACTTCAAGTGAGGATAAATGGTACACTCGACTGTGCTCCTGCCGACACCGTGCTCATCACTCGCGACAGTGAGGAATCCACTCCAAAGGGATTCCGTATGTTTAGCGACAATGCCAAGGCTATCCTCAAAAATGCTCGCTTTGAGTATGTGGGCTTCACTTTCGGTGGCGACAAGGCTCAGTTGACAGCAGAAAACTGCACTTTCTATAAATACAATGGTACACTTTCTTCTGGCGGTGCCCTCAACTTCACCGCATCTTGCACTGGCAACTTGGTGGATCGTTGCAACTTCCTTGAAAGTGCTTCAGCAGCTATCAGCAACGGTGCCAACACCCCAATCGGCATCAAAATCACCAACTGCTACTTCGGTGCCAACAACTACAAGAACTCTAACCGTCCACAAATCAACCTCACCACCTGCGGTACAGAAGATGTGGAAATCTCGGACAACACCATTATCGGTGGACACTACACCAAGGTGGGTGGTATTGCTGTGAGCAATATGCTTGGCATGGCTTTCTCTAACAAGGTGGTGATCAAGAACAACGTGGTGAAGGAAAACCGCTACGGTATCAACGTTACCGGTCCTGTGAACGCCTACATCATCGACAACGACATCGTTGACAACACTTACGAAACCAACGCCAACAATGGTGGTAGCGGTATCAGCATCTACGATTCAGCTGGCAAGGGCGCAGCCTACATCAAGGGCAACCTTATCCAAAACAACCTCTGGGGCGTGACCATCATCGGTTCTCCAGAAGTGAACGCTGGTAAGGTGGAAGACAAGAACGCTGCCGACTACAACCCAGGCGAAAACGTGTTTAAGAACAATGGCAACAACAATGTGCTCTACGACCTCTTCAACAATGGTCCAAAGACCGTTTATGCTCAAGGCAACCTCTGGAATGTGGAAGTACAAGACAGCGTAAGCATCGAGAAGGTGGTTTGGCACAAGGTTGACAACGAAACCCTCGGCTTGGTAATCTTCATGCCAGCAGGCAAAACCGAACAAACTTCAGTTACTGAAGTGAAGACCACTGCTCCTGTGGAATCGGTTCGCTACTTCGACGCTATGGGTCGCGAAAGCGCAGTGCCATTCGAAGGCATCAACATCGTGGTAGCCCGCCACACCGACGGCACCATCACCACCACCAAGCAACTCCGCTAACCCCTTGCAACCGTTACGATTGCCCCCGTAATCGTAAACGCATAATCCCCAACACTGGGTAGAACACCCCCCCCGTTCTGCCCAGTGCTTTTTTGTATGTGATTTGTTGTCAGACAAGTCGGGGTTCAGTGGATAAATAAAGTAAACACCGACTCTCCCGAAAAAAAGCATGGTAGTGGTGCGATAATTCGCTTCTGTAACAGATGGTTGATATTCAGTGTGTTACTGTTATCATGGGCGGACGTGAAATATCACGTCCCTACCAGAAGATTGTTTCATTTGGGGTTTTTCGCCGTGAAACGGCGAGCGGTTTTTATCCTTGGAGCAATGTGGTGAGCCCTCGTAAGAGGGTGGCGGAGGGATTGTGTGGTTGGCGGCATGGAAACTCGTTTCCAATGACGCAAAGCGCACAGTCGCACCGCCAAATGCGAAGCATTCCACGTTGCTCCAAGGCTGTTTTTTATGTTTTTGTTTTTGATTACATTCACGATTCGGCAACAGTGCATAATCTATCCTCTGGAATTTCCCACTGTACCGACAAGTTTCAGGATCTCGTTATTTGGTGGGGGTGGACATTCGGGATTTTAAGGCTTTGTTGAGGTTGTCGGTGGGGTGGAGGCCGAGTTTTCGGCGGATATTGGCGCGCTGGGTGTTGATGTTTGACTCCGATTTGTTGAGCATGGTGCAGATGGCTCCCAACTTGTGTCCGCGCAGAATGAGGTGCACGATTTCGCGTTCAGATGGCGAGAGTTCGGGGAATTGCTCCTTGATGCGATTCTCGTTGAATTTTTCGCCTTGGATGTATTTCGTCACGTTGTCAACCACGTATTTCTGTGTCTTTTCGCTGAATTTTGCGAGAATGAGTCGTGTTTCGTCCTCCTTGTATTCTCGCTTCGACAGCTCGATATAGAGTTTCAGTTGCTCCTTGTTGAGCTGGAGCACTCGCATCAGTTCTTCTTCCTCTTCCTTGATTGACTTGTAGTCGCTTTGCAGTTGGCGCGTGTTGTGCGCGATGTGCAGTCCGAGAATGCCTGTGAAGGTGAACAGCAGCACCACCATTGTGAAATATTGCTGAAATTCGTAGTTGTCGGAGAATATCATGCACGAATAGAATGTGGCTACGGCTATCGCCACATTGAACAGCGTGATTGCCCTTTGGAACGTGGCGATGGAAAACATGATATTTCCTGCCAAGATGAGCATATTCACCAGAATCACCATTTGGGGGTGTGGCACCGAGGGCGAGAGGGCGCAATACACGGTGTCGGTGGCGATAAAAAGTTGGGTGTTGCCCGACAGCAGTGCCATGGTGCGTGTGATGCTGGTTTTCATGGCGATATAGCGCCCTGTGTATAGCAGTGTGAGTGCGAGCATCACGCTGTTGGTGTATTTATAGAAGATGTCGAACGACCCCGAAACCTCCAGCAAGTCGGCGAGTATGCCCAATATGAGCAGCACCACATACCACGCAGTCAGGTGCTGGCGGCGTTGGTCGAGAATGGTTTTCTCTTGCGGAATATGGTGGTTGTAGAATTTTTTCCACTTTCCTAATATTGGCTTTTCCTGTGTTTGTTTTTGTGTCATATTCGTGAGGATTGGTGAGTTTTGGTGATTGCAAAGATAGTGATAAATCGGCGTTTTTGCCTGTTTTTGTGGGATAAAATTCACTCCATCAGTGCATTTTGACTATATTTAAGGGTGCGTGAATTTGCATTTTTCTTCTTTCCCAATTAATTTTGCCACCAAACAAGTGATCCCCCACCAAATGATGAAAACCTGAAATCAGTACCATGAATCTCACTTCTATCCATTCCCCCTGATGATAAAATGATTTCTTGGTAAAAAACCGTATCAAATTTCCCAAAATGATAACGCCATAGCGTAGGGACATGTCTTTGGCATGTTGGGTGATGCGTTGAACATTGCCGATTGCAGCGAAACATACCGAAGGCATGTTCCTACGTTATGGTGTTGTTGATTATGAGGGTAGATGAGGCTGAAAAGTGTTGATTTTTGAGGTTTTTGTAAATTATTGGTATTATGTGTTTTGGGGTGGGGTGTTGGGGAATTGGGGGAAAATGTGTTATCTTTGTGGGGTAATACCGAAAATCGCATGATGAATCAATTGCTCAAAAATCTGAACGAACGGCAGCAGGAGGCTGTTCAAGCCACCGAGGGGAGTGTGCGCATCATTGCTGGCGCAGGCTCTGGCAAAACGCGCGTGATTGCTCACCGATATGCCTATTTAGTGAATGTGCTTGGTGTGGACCCTGGCAACATTCTGTGTATGACTTTCACCAACAAGGCGGCGCAGGAAATGAAGCACCGCATATCCAGGTTGGTGGATTCGGGGTTGGTGACCGACTATGTGTGCACCATTCACGGCTTTTGCGTGAAATTTCTGCGCAAGGAAATCCATCGCTTGGGCTATCCGAAAACTTTCACCATTCTCGACGATGAGGATAAAAAGGCGATGGTGAAGCGCATTATGGAGGCGATGAATATCGACCGAAAGAAATCGACCGTGAACAAGCACCTCGCCCATATCGGGAAAACCAAAGGGAAGATGCGCATGGACTATGTGGCGCAATTTATGCTTCCTCATTCGAAGGCGGAGCCGCAAGCCGATATGCAGTTTTTCTGCAATTACCTGAAGGAGCAACTTCGGTTGTTTGCCGTGGATTTCGATGATTTGATGTATTTTACGCTCTACATTCTCCACAATTTTCCCGAAGTGCGCAAGGAGTGGCAGTCGGAACTCAACTATCTGCAAATTGACGAGGTGCAGGATTGCGATGCCGACGAATGGGAACTGTTTAACATATTGAGCGGCGGACTGGGCAACCTGTGCGTGGTGGGCGACCCCGACCAAGCCATTTACGAGTGGCGTGGGTCGCGTCCGCAGTTGTTTGTGGATTTTCATGCCGACACCGACATCGTGCTCAACCAGAACTATCGCTCCACACCCGATATCCTCGATGTGGCAAACGCAATCATCAGCCACAACCGCAACCGTGTGCCAAAGGACTTGTTCACCGAAAAGCCTCGTGCCGTGCGAGTGGTGCATTACCACGCCGACGACGACAGCAAGGAATGTAAGTGGATAGCCGACACCATCGCCAAGGCGGTGAAAAAAGGTAAGGGATCCTATGGTGAAATCGCCATTCTTTTCCGTGCGGCTTACCTATCGCGTGGAGTGGAGCAGGAGTTGATAAAGCAAGGCATACCCTACGCCGTGTGGGGTGGCATTCGCTTCTTCGAGCGCAAGGAAATCAAGGACGCACTGTCGTATTTGCGCCTGATTGCCAACCCGAACGATGATTTGGCGTTTTTGCGTGTGTGCAATGTGCCGTCGCGCAAATTCGGCAAAAAGTCGCTTGAATGGCTGATTAGGCGCGCGGAGAATTTAGAGCAGCCGATGTCGCTGTATGAAACGCTCAGCGCCTTCATCGATTCGCCCGAACTCCGCCGCACGCAAATGGCTGATTTCGTGAAGGAGATAGAGGCTGGCCGCACCCTGATAGCGAAGGGTTGTGGCATTGGCAGCACGCTCGACCAAGTGCTCACGAGCAGCGGTCTGAAAGAGGAATATCGCAGCGATGAGGACGAAGACCGACTTGAAAATATCACCGAATTGCTCCACAGCATCAAGGACTATGAAAACAGCCGACGCTTGGGCGAAGAACCGGTGTCGCTCGATGATTATCTGCAAGACATCGCGCTCTACACCAATGCCGACTATCGCAACAACGAAGATGCCGTGAAGTTGATGACCATTCACCAGGCGAAGGGATTGGAGTTCCCCTATGTGTTTGTGATGGGGCTGAACGAGGGCGTTTTCCCCAGCCATCGCGCCATTCGTGAGCGTTTGAAGGCTGCCGAGGAAGAGGAACGCCGATTGATGTACGTGGCGGCTACGCGCGCCGAGCGTGAACTGATTCTGACCGAGAGCGAGGGCTACAGCGCAGCCAACCAGTGCGGCAAATTTCCCTCTCGCTTCCTGATGGAGATTCCCGAAAATATCATAGATGTGAAGCGAAAGATTCCACCCCACATCTATATGAATGCAAAAGCGATGATTGACGAACTAAACGACCAGTTGGGCATCGAAAGTTACGACGACAACCCCTCAAGCGAAGTCCCGGCATCGGCTGCCGACGACGGCGCAATCCATATCGGCGACATCGTGAAGCACACTGTGTTCGGTCAAGGCACGGTGGTGGGTGTGAAGCCCAACGGCAGTTGCGAAGTGCAATTCGCCTCAGGCGTGCGCACCCTGCTCCCACGAGTGCTCACAAAGGAGTAGTCAACTCAACGAGTCAACAGGTCAACGAGTCAACAGGTCAACGAGTTTTTTTGGGTGTCTGACGGGTCGGACAAGTCGGACTCGTCTGACCCATCAAATCTTGTTGACCTGTTAACTCGTAGACTTCCAGAGACCTATCCTTGGCCTTGGGATTTGGGGCGGGTGCTGCCTTGGGGGGCTTTTACGCGGAAGGGGCGAACGTAGGCGTTTTGCTGGTCGTCGAAGAGCACAACGGAGCCATCTTGGATTTTGATGGCTTTCCAGTTCTTCTTTTCGCCAAGGCAGGGCAGCATCACCATGCCACGCACTCTACCGTTTTGGTCGCAAATCTGAATACCGGCGTTGGTGGTCACCCACAGATTGCCATCGGCGTCAAATTCCATCGGACCGATTTCGAGTTGGGCATTATCGAAACTGTGCAGCCAGTAGAAAGGCTGTTCGTACATATTCTGTCCGTCGTCCACAATCACCTGATTCAGGCAGTTGCTGCCTTGCGTCTCCTTCACGGCAAGGCTCATGTCGGGGTAATACACCATGTTGCCCCAAGAGGCAGGCATATTCACCACCGTGTCGGCAAGTTCCCATTCGCTATCGGGCACGAGCACTTTGCTCAGCAAATCGTTTTTGGTGGCACCCGGCACCACGTCGGCAGGCCAGCCTTCCCACATCCATTCCATCACTTCTTGGAAAATGAGGGTGGCGCGTCCCACATCGTGGCCGCTGTCGCTCCAGTCGAATTTGGTTTTGTAGCCAGCGAAATCCAGTGCCGAGGCAAGCATCTGATTGCCCTCGTACCAGTTGCCGAACAGTGGATTCCAAGCGTCGTCGGTGCCGTCTTGCAAGCACACCTTCAGTGCACGAGGCTCGCCCTTGCGCACAAACATAGGCACCTCGTTGCCGCCACGCATACCCACAAAAGTGCCCACGCCACTAAACACGCGCGAAAACAAGTCGGGACGGTGCCATGCCGCCATAAATGCGGCGATACCGCCACTGCTCAACCCGAAAATCATGTGGTCTTCGGTGTGGCGAGAAATGCGGATAGGGTTGCCCTTGCTGTCGGTGAGTTTTTGCACTTCGGGCAGCACCTCCTTTTCCAGAAATTCAGCGAAAAGTGGTGAAGTGCGGTCAAACTCGTTGCTGCGGTTGTAGCGCACCACATTGCCCATGGCATCGTGCACCACGCCCGGCTGCAAAAACACGCCGATGGTCACCGGCATCTTGCCTTGCGCAATCAGGGTGTCGATTACGGTAGGGGCGTTGCAAAGCACACCATCGAGCCCCACATACAGGCACGCAGGTTCTTGGCCGTTGTATTTTTCGGGCACATACACCTGCAACGCATGAGTGGTGCCCGGATAAATCTTCGAATTTGTGAGCGTGTCGTTAATCAGCTCATACTGCCCGGCAAGCACCGTAGCCACTTGCGCAAGCATCAGCATCATAATTACAAATCGTTTCATCATATCTCCTTATTATCTAAAAAATCAGTCATTCTTGTTTGCCAGATGGTGGGCGTAGATGCGGCAGGCACATTCCACCAGGCGTGGGCATGGACGCTCGCGGTAGTATTCGGTGGTGCGCTCGCTGGGGCGTGGTGGATCAATCTTGCCGGTGCGCATGCCTAAGAGTTCGGCGCAAATCAACGAGTCGTTTTCCTCTTTGAACTTCGCCGCCAATTCCTGCACCAGTGCGTAGTTTCGGGTGCGTGCCTCCATATTGCCGGGGGTGGCGCTGCCGTTTTCAAGTCCGGCAAGCATAAACATACCGCTCGCCGCGCCGCAAGTCATGCGCAAGCGCCCCATGCCGCCACCAAACGAAGCCGACAGGCGCAAGAGCGTGTCGATGTCGTCGGAAGGGTAAATATCTGCAAAAGCCGCAATCACCGATTGGGCGCAGTTGTAGCCTTTCAGAAAATTCTCGCGTCCGGCTTTCGCGCGGGCTTCAATGTCGATTTCAGTTGCTTTTGCCATGTTCTGATATGTTAATATTATTGATGTTTCTTGTTGCTTCGCAATTCGTGGTAGAGTTCGCGGTACTGGGTGGCCAAGCGCAGCGAGGTGAACTTCTCGTTTTGCACCTTGGCGGCCGCCAAGAGTGCTTCACGCTCCGAGCCCATGGCGCGAGAAATGGCATCAGCCAGTTTGTCGGCAGAGTCGGGGTTGAAATAGAGTGCGGCATCACCGCCATATTCCTCCATACACGAGCCAGTGGCAGCCACCACAGGTGTGCCGCAGCTCAGGCATCGCATGATGGGCATACTCGCACACTCATAGCGAGAGGGATATGCCACCACCGAAGCCATGGCATACACCACGTTGAAGGCGGCGTTGTATCTTTCCCTGATGCGCACGATGGGGTTGGGGAGTTCCAAATGAGCGGCGTGAGCCTTGATTTTTTGGTAATAGCCGTTGCGGTGGCCTATCACCACGATACCCAACTCGTCGTCGCCCAACTTCGCCAAGGCATCAACCACCTTCAGCATATTGTTGCGCTCGTCGAGCATACCGGGCACCAAAATATATCGTTCGGGCAAGTCAAATCGCTGGCGGTGCACCTTCTTCGCCTCGTCGGACACCGATTCGGCAAACACCTTTTCGCACACAGGCATAATCACCCTGATTTTTTCGGGGTCCACGCCATACTGGTCAACAATTTCGCTTTTGCTAAACTCGCTCATCGCCACCACGGCATCCACGCTTTTAAGCGCCTTCTTGAATGCCCTGTTGATGAAAAAGCGTTCCGTCCACGAATAGCGTTCGGGGTAATGCTTGTGCAGCAAGTTGCCCACCGTCAGCACCGTGGCAATGCCGTTGCGCTCCAGTCCTTCGGGAATGTCGGTCGCCAATCCGTGAAACACCTGCACACCATGGCGATGCGTGGCTTGCACGATAGCCTTGCTGTTGTCGTTGCCAAAACCGCTGCTGTGTGGCGTTTTCAGATGCACAGATGAGTGCACCAGCAGATTGTTGATACAAGTGGTGTCGTTCTTGGTGTCGGGAGCGTATAATATATAGTCGTCGTGTTGGAAATGCTCTGCCATGGCTTCCACGGTTAGCCTTCCAAAAAGTCCGAGCTGACCTTCTTCTTCAAGCATGTGTTTTGCACTATAGCCGATAACCATAACTTCTTAATATTATTGTTTTAAAGATAATGTTGTTTTCTTTGTCGTTTTCGGAAAAATTAATCCGAACTGCAAAGTTAACAAAAAAAGCCAACAAACGCACATTATAAATAGTCAACGAGCCAACAGGTCAACAAGTTTTTTTTGAGGGAAGCGCAGGGTCTGACAGGTCTGATAAGCCCAGTGCCTGATAGAAACACCCAATTTAATCCATTTTTATCCAATTAACACCCCCGAATCTTTGACGGCATAAAAGCGACTTATCAAAAAAGCGAATTTCACTTGGGAAAATGTTGCTCGCCTGTTGGAGGTATTGAAAATAATACCTATATTTGTGCAAAATAATAAATGTAAAAATTTACTTATGCCTGAAATATTTCGGTTTTTTGGCTTCTCGTTCTTCTTTTACAGCAGGGAGCATGAACCAATCCATGTGCATGTAGAAGGGCACGATGGTCTTGCAATTTTCGACTGGGATGGTGCAAATTTTGTGCTAAGAGAGCGACACAACATAAAAGCAAGTGACTTGAAGCGCATTGTCGCCGTGATCGACGAGAATAAAGACCTCATCATTAAATACTGGGACAATTATTTTAACAAGAAAGACAAGCGATGAAAGCGATGAAAAAGATTACTAAAATATGGTTTGACGGCGAGCACATCTTTGGTGAAGATGAGCAAGGAAAAATTCTGAAGCAATCGCTGTTGTGGTATCCAAAACTGAAAGATGCCACCGATGAAGAGCGTGCACAGTACACCACTGGACTTGATGGTTTTCATTGGCGTGCACTTGACGAAGATGTGAGCTTTGAAAGTTTTGAGTATGAGGATGCAGAACCATCTGTATTACAACGATTCTTCATGACGCATCCGGAAATCAACATAGCAGAATTTGCCAAGAAATGTAAAATCAACGCCACCTTGTTGCGCAACTATATCAACGGTTTCAAAAAACCATCAAAAGAAAGAGAGGAATACATTCTCGGAGCAGTACGCGAATTAGGCAGAGAATACCTAAATGCATAAAACGCACATAACAATGCCCCAATTCAATCACACACCCCAATTTAATTCATTTTTATTCAATTACCACCCGAATTAAAAGCCAATGAGTTTTCGAGCAATCGAGTCTTTGAGATTTCAAATTATTGAATTTTTGATTTTTTGGGGGATTGGATTTTGGTGGGGTGGGGGTGCAAAAAAAACTTCCCGCGCAGTCACTGCGAGAGAAGCGAAAAAATCACTCTTACAAACTTTTTGGTGCGGAATTGCACGATCAACACAATTCCACAAATTCAAATTAAATGTTATCGCTTGCTTTACTATGAAAAAGCATATTAATCACAATGCAAAATTAATTCACACATAAAGTTTTTCCAAACGAATTAGATAAACACCCCGATTTTCACGCCAAACAAGCAAATTTTAAGGATAAAAAGCAGGGGTATAAACTGGTGAAATTCCAGTTAATCCCCCTGTGTGATAGGGTATATAATCCCCCCCCAACAGTTGTCAAGTTATTTTTTTACTGTGGGGAGGGGGATTTGGCGTTCGGACACGTTTTTGTTGCTGCGCGCAAACATGGCGCGGGCTGCACGGGTGAACTGGTGCTTCACGGCGCGCTCGTGGGCGTTGAGTTGGCTGTCGGGCATGGAGGCTGGCAGCACCATCGACTGCCCCTTGCCGTTCGACAATCCACGGCTCACGAAGTAGAGCGAATAGTCGGTGTGGGCGAGGGTGGTTTTGCCGTGCTGTTTGCTGAGTTGCAGGCGCACGGTCATGCCTCCGGTGGTGTTGGGCTTGCTCATGTTTGAAATGAAATTGCCGAGCGAATACACCAGCACATGCTTATCGCCAGCGGCATCGGTGCGCACCTCCATCGGCTCCACCACATGAGGGTGACCGCCAATGATGTGCGTCACGCCTTGACTGAAAAGCCAGTCGGCGAGTTGTCGCTGCGCAGGCACTGGTTGCAGCGTGTATTCCACGCCCCAGTGCATACATGCGATAATGGCGTCGGGGTTCATGCCCTTCGCCTTGGCAATGTCGATAGCCATCTGCTTCTTGTCGATATAGTTCACCACATTAGGCTTACGGGTGGGGATGCCGTTGGTGCCGTAGGTGTAGTTGAGCAACACGATGCGGAAACCGTTCTTCTCCAGCAAGAAAGGGTAGTTTTTCTCGCGCTCCTGCTCATTCACGTATGAGCCGAGATGTGGCACCTTCAACGAGTCCATCATGGCGATGGTGCGCTCAATGCCCTTCGAATAGCGGTCGCACACATGGTTGTTGGCGGTGAGCATGATGTCGAAACCGGCATCGTGGCTGTCAATCAGGAACTGGTCGGGCGAGCAGAATTGCGGATAGCCGGTGTAGGGCGCGCCGCCGAGCGTGGTCTCGAAATTGGCTATCGCCACATCGGCACGCTCAATCTCCTCCTTCATATATTTAAAGCAGAGGCTGTAGTCGTATGTGCCATTGGCTTTTCGCCCCATCTGTATTTGCTGGCTGTGCTGCATCAAGTCGCCAGCGAAAAGCAGCGTGATGTGGTAGGTGCTGTCCGCCACCCGAATCGAGTCGGCGATGCGAACAGAGTCGGAATCAACGATGCACACCGAATCGGCTTGTGTACCATCGTGGGCGTTAGCCTTCCAGCAACTGGAGGCGCAAAGCCCCATCAGCATCACCGCTCCAAACAATAAACATTTGATTTTCATCATCATTAAAAAATAAAATTCCCCGCAAAGTTATGAAAAATTACGGAAGTAGTTCTGTATTTGTGCCTTAAATTCCTTATTCGCTATTTATGCACCAATCGCATTTCCCCTCACCATTTACCAACTGAGGAAGCAAAAACACGCCAACTGAGGAAACAAAAACTTGCCAACTGAGGAAGTGAAAACTTGCCAACTGAGGAAATGAAAACTTGCCAACAGAGGAAATGTAAAACTTTTTTCATATCTTTGCATCTGAAAACCAGTAAATTTAACCAAATGGAATACAAACCAAGAATAGCAGATAAAATGCTTGCCAAAAAGTTGGCAAGCAAGGGGGCTATTCTAATAGAAGGTCCCAAGTGGTGTGGCAAAACCACCACTGCCGAGCAGCAGGCTAAAAGCATATTGTATATGGATAATCCTGCATCGCTGGAAACGAACTTGCAAATGGCAGAAATCGAACCATCGGTGTTGTTAGATGGCGATACCCCAAGGCTTATCGATGAATGGCAACTTGCGCCAAAACTATGGGATGCCATAAGATTTGAAGTTGACCACCGGCACGAGGTGGGGCAGTTTGTATTGACTGGCTCTGCTGTGCCTGTGGAAGAAAAAGATATGCACCATTCTGGTACAGGCCGTTTCAGCTGGCTGACGATGCGCCCGATGAGTTTGTATGAGTCGGGAGAATCGAATGGAAAAGTAAGTCTGAAGGAGTTGTTTGAGTCTCCTGATAAAATCTTGGCTGTCAACAAACTCAAAATCGACGACCTGGCATATCTGATATGCCGTGGTGGTTGGCCTTTCGCTTGTGGATTGGAAGCAGAGGCTGCTCTTTCGCAAGCTTTCGACTATGTGGATGCTGTGATAAAAAAAGACATTTCCAGAGTAGATGGGGTTAATCGCAATTCCACTACAGCTCGATTATTGCTGCGCTCTTATGCTCGTAACCAAGGCTCTCAAGCCACAATCGGCACCATCGTTGCTGATATGGCCACCAACGACGAAAATGAAATCAGCGTAAAAACAGCAGGCGGCTATATGGAGGCGTTGCGAAAGATTTTTGTGATTGAAGATTCCGAGGCTTGGAATCCAAACTTACGTTCAAAGACGGCGGTCAGAACGGCAAACACCCGCTATTTTGTCGACCCGTCTATCGGCGTTGCCGTTTTGGGGCTTGGTCCAAACGACCTGCTGAAAGACCTTAACACGATGGGGTTGTTTTTTGAAACGCTTTGCGTGCGCGACCTTCGTGTGTTTGCCGATGCCATTGATGGCGAGGTGTATCACTTCCGAGACAGAAGCGGCTTGGAATGTGATGCGGTGGTTCACCTTCGCAATGGTAAATACGGGCTTGTGGAGATAAAACTCGGTGGCGACCGACTTATCAACGAGGGTGCAGAGAATCTGCAAAAACTGGCAGAGAAGATCAATACCGAAAAAATGAACGAACCTTCCTTCATGATGGTGCTTGTGGGCACAGGCGACTACGCCTACCGACGAACCGACGGGGTGTATGTGGTGCCTATAGGCTGCTTGAAAGACTGACAAATATTTCCACTCTTTTTCGTTTTGCAATGAGGCTAATGGCTTGGTTGCTTTTGCCGTTTTGGTGGATTTACAATTTTTTAAGGAGAAAAGAGGGCGGGTAATGGCAAGAATTTGGGAATAATGAGTAAATTTGCATAATTATATACTTTGGATAATTGTGTCCGTAGTTTTACGGGATTAAAACATATAATAAGCATGATGAAACTGAAAACAGTCGTACTTTCGACCAGCCTTGCAGTTCCTGCATTGGTGGGTGCGCAAAATGTACTCACCGGTAGCGATGCACAAGGCTATTTCGAGCGTGGAAAACTCATGTATGAGAGCCACAACTACACTGGCGCCATCGACCAGATGAAGCGAGTGAAGGAATTGCCTTCAAGTGCAACCTTGCGCGAACAAGCTGACTATTACATGGCTTTGAGCCGCCTCGAACGCGATGAGGCTGGGGCTCTTAACGCACTCCGAGCATTCACCGCCAACTATCCCACTTCGGAGTTGATGCCCGATGTGCTGATGAGGATTGGTAATCTCCACTTCTATCATGGCGAATATGGCGATGCGCTCACCTCTTACAGCCAAGTGCGCGAGCGTGCGCTCGACGGCGACATGAATGAAGACCTCATTTACCGCATGGCTTACTGTAACCTCCAACTTGAGCAGTATGCCGAGGCTCGCTACCTCTACGAAACGTTGAAAGGCACACGCCGCTACGACAATGCCACCCGTTTCTACAACGCTTACATCGACTACGCCAACAAGCACTACGATGCCGCCTACGCTAAGTTCTCCGACATCGACCGCGCTGGCGAGCTGGGCTACCAGAGCCAATACTACATGTGTCAAATCGACTTCAACCACAAGGACTACGACCGTGTGATTTCGCTGGGCGAAACGCTGTTGAGCGATGAGGTGAACGACTATTTCGCTCCCGAAATTCACCGTCTGGTGGGTGAGAGTTACTACCACAAAGACAAGGTGACTAAGGCCCGTGAGCACCTCAATAAATACGTTGCCACCACACAAGACCCACTGATGCGCTCTGCATCTTACGCACTGGGTGTGATGGACTTCGACTCTGCCGACTACACCAACGCCGTGCAGCATCTGAGCCAAGTGACCGACGTGGCCGACGATATGGCACAAAGCGCCTACTTCTACATCGGTCAGAGCCAACTCAAACTTGGCGAAAGCAAGTTGGCGGCTTTGGCGTTTGAAAAGTCGTCGAGCATGGACTTCGACAGAGAGGTGAAGGAAAACGCCTACTACAACTACGCCGTGTGCCAGAGCAAGGGTAGCACCACTCCGTTTGGCAACGACATTGAACTCTTTGAGAACTTCCTCAACGAGTTCCCATATTCCACCTATAAGAGTGCGGTGGAAAAGCACCTTGTGCAACTCTACTACACCACCAACAACTACGAGCGCGCGCTCACCAGTATCGAAAACATCAAGAATCCAAGCCCCACCATTCTGAAGGCTAAGCAGAATGTGCTCTACAACTTGGGCGTGAAGTCGATGCAGAAGGGCTACCGCAAGGAAGCCGCCAACTATCTGAAGAAGGCGATCAAGGTGGGCAACTACGATAAGAAGATTTTGAACGAAAGCCGATTGTGGCTTGCCGAAACACAATACATTGGCGGCGACTACGAGAGCACCGTGAGCAACCTGAAGGAATATGTGAAGGATGCCGACAAGACCGACGCCAACTATGGCAAGGCACTCTACAACCTCGGTTACGCACAATATCAGCAGAAGAACTTTGAGGAGGCGCGCAAGAACTTCGAACTCGCTCTGGCATCGGGTACGCTCGACTCCACACTCACCAGCGATACCCACGACCGTATAGCCGACACCTATTACTATGCCGGCGACTTCAAGAACGCTGAAAGCCAATACGAGAAGGCTATCGAAACCACCTCTGGCGCAGCCGACGGCTCTATGTTCGACAAGGCTATGATGGCTGGCTGGATGAAGGACTATCCAAGCAAAATCAAGCAGATGCACGACTTGATTGAGAAATACCCCGAAAGCACCAAGGTGCCTACCGCACTGCTTGAAATAGCCCGCTCTTACGAGGCGATGGGTAAAATCAAGGAAGCCACTGCGCAATACAAGGCACTCGGCGAGAAATATCCTAAACAGGCGGAAGCACGCCAGGGTATGCTCCACTTGGCATTGATTCAGAAGAATCTGGGCAACCAGGAACAGGCAATCGAGGCTTACAAGCGTGTGATTACCGACGCTCCTACCAGCGAGGAAGCCAAGGTGGCAGCCGACGACCTCAAGTCGATGTATGCCGAGCGCGAGGAACTCAACAAGTATGTGGAATTTATCGCCACCGTGCCTAACGCTCCACAACTGGAAGTGAGCGACATCGACCGCCTGACATTCGAGGCAGCCGAGAAAGCAGCCACCGCCACCCACCCAAGCATCTTGAAGATGGAGAAATACCTCCAGGATTATCCTACCGGCGCGAATGTGGCAGCCGCTAAATACTACATCGGCCGTTACCACTACGAAAAGGGCAACCTCACACAGGCATTCGCCCAAATCAACGAGGCACTCACCTATGGCGAAGACGCTATTTGGGCTGAGGACGCACTGGTGATGAAGAGCGACATTCTTGTTCGCCAAGGCAAGCAAGACGAGGCCATCAAGGTGTATGAGCAAATCATCGAGCGCACAAAGGACAACGACAGCAAGGTGGTGGCTCAAATGGGCTTGATGCGCGCAGCCACCGACATCAAACGCTTCGACGAGGTGGTTGCCACCGCCGACAACTTGCTCCAGAACTCATCACTCACCGCCGACGAAATCAATGAGGTGAAACTCGGCCGTGCTGTGGGATATATCGGCAAAAAGGACTTCGACACTGCGGAAACCGACCTCAAGGCTCTCGCCACCGACATGAGCACCGAGCATGGCGCACGCGCAGCATGGGAATTGGCTCGCTTGCAGATGGAACGAGGCAACTACAAGGGTGCGGAAGACCAAATCGATGCGCTGCTCGATTCGGGCACTCCACAAACCTACTGGATTGGCCGTGCCTACATTCTCTTGAGCGATGTGCTCGTGAAGGAAGGCAAGCCAAACGCCGCACGCGAATATCTTGAAAGCCTCAAGAACAACTATCCAGGCAAAGAAAAAGACATCTTCAACGACATCGAATCACGACTGAAGTCAATCAACAAGCCAAAAGTTGTGACAAGATCAAAGAAGAGATAATGAAGAAGTTTCACACACATTAGAGTATTATAGCATTATGAAAAAGATATATGTGAGTGTGCTTGCAGCCGCCTTCACCGTGATGGCTGGCTTTGCACAGGAAAATCTGCAAAAGGAAATCACCCTGCCCAAAGACTTTGTGCCAGTGGTGAAAAAAGCGGCGAAGAAAAGTTCGCTTCCACGCGTGTTGAAGCCAGTGAGAGGCTCTGAAAAGTCGGAAATCAACTACACCGACTGGGCTGAGCCTACCGCAGTGAGTGTGGAAATCCCCACCATGCTGCCTTACGGCTACCGCACCGGTCACCGTTTCAGCAATCAGCGTGGATATCTGTATGCCGGTGCCGGCACACAACTCAACATGGTGGGCAGCCTCGGCTACCGCCTTGTGGATGCCGAGACTTTTAAACTCGACGCTTGGGCACAGCACAACAGCACTTGGAATGGCAAAAACTCCAGCGAAAATTTTGCGGACGATGTGAAGCAAAAATTCTGCGACAATGTGGTGGGATTGGATGCCGAGAAAACTTTTGCCAACGGCACGCTGAACCTCGGCGCGAAGGTGCACTTCGACCGCTTCAACTATTATGCACAGCCATTGGTTGATGGACCGCTGTCAAATCCATGGTGGGATGAGGACCAGAACTTCCTCGACATGAGTTTTGGCGGCTCTTGGAGCGGTAAGGTGAATGTGTCGCGCTTCCACGATGTGTCTTACGAGGTGGGCGTGAACTACAACTATGCAGGCTACAAAAACGGTTTTAACATCTCCGACCCAACTCGCTACGATGGCTTCGACGGTGCGAAAGAGCATTATTTCCAAGCCAACGTGGGCGCAAAATATGGCATTGAGGCAAACTCAAGCATCGGCATGAACGTGAAACTCGATGCGCTCAAACACTCGCACCACGAAATCACCGACCCTGCGCTCACAATTGCGGATAAGGTGAACGACAATGCCACTATGGTGACACTCTCGCCATTCTACACCTATTTCGGACAGAGTGTGCTTGCCCGACTTGGTGTGAATGTGAATTTCTCGTTTGGCGACGGCACCGCATTCCGCCTCGCGCCTAATGTGCACCTTGCCTACGAGTTCACCCCAGGCGTTTCGCTCTATGTGAATGCCGAGGGTGGCAAGCGTTTCAACACGCTCAGCAGTGTGGCAGCCCTCAACCGCTATCTCGATCCTAACGGCCGCTACCGCAACACCTTCGTGCCACTCGATGCCGAGGCTGGTTTCAAGGTTGGCCCATTCAGCGGACTTACCGTGAAGGCATTGGTGGGCTACGGCATTTTCAAAGACAATTTGGAACATATCACTGGCACTTGGGATGCCAGCACCCGACTGATGAACTGGGACTGCAAGGGTATGAAAGCCAGCGCGCAAGTTGACTACAAACTCCGCTCTATTGCAGAGTTGAACTTGGGATTCACCTATGCGCCACAAGACGACAAATTTGAATACGGCAAGAGTTACAGCGGTTACATGCTGGGACTCGACCGTGCGAAGATGGTGGCAAACGCCGACCTGAGCCTCTATCTGTTCAAGGGCTTCACCATCAGCGCAGGTTTGGAATACCGTGCTAAGCGCCACTATGTGAAAAGCGTGTATTCCGACACCGACGTGCCAATGTTTAAACTTGACGATTTGAGCGATGTGATGAACTTGCACGCTGGTGCAAGTTACCGCTTCGACAAGTTCCTCACCATTTGGGTGAAGGGCACCAACTTGCTCAACAAGCAATGGGACATCCTCTACACTCAAGGTGCTCAAAAGATGAGTTTCATGGGTGGTATCGGACTTGTGTTCTAAATCCCGCCGAGGGGCTGGGGAAGATGTGACGCACACAGCGACGCTTCCTCCCTCGGTGAAAATAATTGAGTTATGAATTCATTTGAATTTGAAATATGCGCCAACAGCCTGGAGAGTTGCCTTGCAGCTCAGGCTGCTGGCGCAACTCGTGTAGAGTTGTGCGCCGGAATCCCCGAAGGCGGCACCACGCCATCGTATGCCGAGATCTCGTTTGCGCGCAAAATGCTCCACACCACCAAGCTGCATGTGATTATCCGCCCCCGTGGCGGCGACTTCACCTATTCGCCTCTTGAAATTGAGCGAATGGGGCTCGACATCACCATGTGTAAGGAAATCGGGGTGGATGGAGTGGTGTTTGGCTGCCTCACCGCCGATGGCGACATTGATGTGGAAAACTGCGTCAAACTGTTGCGCCACGCTGGTGGGCTGTCGTGCACCTTCCACCGTGCTTACGACCGCTGCAAATCTCCGCTTGAGGCTTTGCCGAAGTTGAAGGAACTGGGTTTCGACCGAGTACTCACATCGGGACAGGCACCCACTGCCGAGGCTGGCATCGACTTGCTCAAGCAGATTCAGGCGGCTGATGTGGAAAAGCCCATCATCATGGCAGGGTGTGGCGTGAATGAGGGCAACATTGCCAAAATCCATGCCGCCACAGGCATCACAGCGTTTCACTTCTCGGCACGCGAGCCACAGCATAGCGCCACCGCCTATATGCACGGTGGTGTGGCGATGGGCAAGCCCGATGCCGATGAGTCAACGCTCCAATACACCACCGAGCGCCGCGTGGCAGCCACCATCGCCGCCATTAATAATTGACCCTCTTTTAAAAAATACTCTTCTAAACAAAAAACTGACCGGATAATGAAAAGAAAAGCTCTTACACTACTTCTGTGCTTGATGGCGCTTGGCATGAATGCGGAGCGCAGTTTTATCACCGATGCCGCTTATCGTGGGCAGGTGAAGCAAGCCTACACGAAAAAACTTGCGCAGTTGAAACTCGATTTCTCGAAAGAAAGCCAAGCTGCCACAGCCTACGAGCAAGAGGCGTTGCAATTTCTGTATGCCTACATGCCTGTGGCTGATGCCACCGACTATTCCTACTCTTATTATTTAAATAATGTGCGTGCCACTTTCAAGGCGCAGCAGGAAATGGCGTGGGGGCAGACCGTGCCCGAATTGCTGTTCCGCCACTTTGTGTTGCCACTGCGTGTGAACAACGAGGCACTCGACAATGCGCGCATCGAGTTTTACAAGGAATTGAAAGACCGTGTGAAAGGCTTAGGCATGAAAGACGCCATTCTGGAGGTGAACCACTGGTGCCACGAGCATGTCACCTATCAGCCATCGGATGCGCGCACGCTTTCGCCAATGGCTTGCAAGAAAACGGCTATCGGGCGATGCGGCGAGGAAAGCACATTCACCGTGGCGGCTTTGCGCTCGGTGGGCATTCCAGCACGCCAGGTATATACCCCAAGATGGGCACACACCGACGACAACCATGCGTGGGTGGAGGCTTGGGCCGATGGACAATGGTACTTCCTCGGCGCTTGCGAGCCCGAAGCCATTCTCAACCTCGGCTGGTTCAACGCTCCTGCCTCTCGTGCTATGCTGATGCACACCCGTGCTTTCGGCGACTATCGCGGCCCCGAAGAAGTGATGCTGCGCACCAGCAACTACACCGAAATCAACCTGATTGACAACTATGGCACCACAGCCCGCGTCGATTTCAAGGTGGTTGACACCCAAAACCGCCCTGTGGAAGATGCTTTGGTGGAATTTAAAATCTACAATTATGGCGAATTCTACACCGCTGTGAACAAATACACCGATGAGCAAGGTGCCACATTCCTCACCGCCGGCATGGGCGACATGATGGTGTGGGCTTCGAAAGACGGCGTGTATGGCTACAGCAAGGCATCGTTTGGCAAAGACAAATCCATCACCATCACGCTCCAGCATAGCGCTGCCACCGACACAAAGACGAAAGTGTGCCGCTATGAGGAATTTGACATCGTGCCACCACCAGAAAAGGTGACTTTGCCAAAGGTTGACGAGGCGATGAGGACGAAAAATGCACAGCGACTGGTGTATGAGGACTCAATCCGCAAGGCTTATGAAGCCACTTTCTATAACGGCAACGCTTATGGCGAATTTGATATTTATCTGAAAAAAGCCCGTGGCAACTGGCGAACCATCAAGGCGTTTATCGACAAGCACGCCGACAATCCCGCTCGTGTGAAAGCACTTTTCGCCACCATGAGTGAGAAGGACTTCCGCGATGTGGCGATGGAAATTCTCGACGACAGTTACGATGCCACCGACACGCAAATTGACCTCCGTGTGGAAGATGAGTTGCTGGTGAAGCCCTACAAGCAAGTGCTGAAAAATGCGTTCCCTAAAGCTGAGGCCGACGCATTCCGTGCCAACCCATCACTCTTGGCGCAATGGGTGAACAAAAACATCACGCTTAATCCCGACAAGGGTGCGCTTCGCATCGCGCAGACAGCGGTGGGCGTTTGGCAATCGAGATTCACCGACTCACGCTCTCGTGACATTTTCTTCGTTGACTTGGCGCGCAGCCTCAACATTGAGGCACGCAAAGATGTGGTGACCGGCAAGGTGCAATACAAGCAAGCCGACAAGTGGATTGACGTTGACTTTGAGGCACAAGAGCAGACCAGCGCGCCAACAGGCACATTGGTGCTTCGCTACGAACCAAGCAAGTTCCTCGACAATCCTCAATATTACCGCCATTTCACACTTAGCAAGATTGTTGACGGCCACGCTGTGCTGCTCAATTTCGACGAGGGCGAAGTGGATATGGGCGGCGGCACCAGTTGGGCTGGCACGTTCAAAAACGGCACAAAACTCGATGTGGGCACCTACCTGCTCGTGACCGGCACACGCTTGGCAAACGGCAGCGTGCTTGCCACCACACAGATTGTGAACATTGAGGAAAACGCCACCACCGAAGCCGATTTGGTGGTACGCACCTCCGACGAGGAAGTGTGCGTGATTGGCAGTTTCAACAGCGAATCGAAGTTTGCGAAAGACGGTGCAGATGTGAGTGTGCTTTCACAGACTGGACGCGGATATTTCGTGATTGCCGTGCTTGGCGTAGGTCAGGAGCCTACCAACCATGCCATGCGCGACATTGCCAAGGAAGCGAAAGAACTCGACAAATGGGGCCGCCCACTGGTGCTGCTTTTCAGTAGTGAGGCAGAACTGGCACGATTCCAGCAAGAGGATTTCGGCACATTGCCTACCAACGTGGTGCTTGGCGTGGATACCGACGGCAAAATCAAATCCGACATCATTCACGAAATGAAACTCAACCCCGATGGCTCGCTCCCAGTGGTAATCATTGCCGACACATTCAACCGTGTGGTGTTCGTCAGTCAAGGCTACACCATCGGTCTCGGTGACCAACTGCTCAAGACCATCAAAAAACTATAACAGCGCAAAATCCACATATTAATACTTTACGATAGAAATATACTTTACGATAGAAATTGCGGACTCCAATCCGCAATTTCTATTTATTTTTGCCGATTCCATTCCGCAAAATCCCCAAAAACTCCCAAAAATCCCCCAAATTGCCGACCGCAATCCCCAATTTACGCCAAAAATTGCCGATTTCACTCCACAAATTTTGTGATTACCAAAATCTTTCAATATATTTGCATCATAAAAATAGGTAAACGATATGGAAGCACTTTTTTCTCGTTTTCAACGCTTGCTGAGCGAAACCAATACGGATTTTCTGCGCTACCTGCATGATAAGATAATTTGGACCGACCGAATGATTGCCATCGTGGGCGCGCGTGGCGTGGGCAAAACAACCATGATGCTTCAGCGAATCAAACTCCACCACAATATTTCCGACACGCTGTATGTGACCGCCGATGATATGTATTTCGCCGATCACAAATTGCTTGACTTGGCGGAGCAGTTTGTGAAAATGGGTGGTAAGTATTTGTTTATCGACGAAATTCACCGATATGCCAACTGGTCGAAGGAATTGAAACTCATTTACGATTATCTTCCTCATCTTCAAGTGGTGTTCACAGGGTCTTCGATGCTTGATATTTATCGAGGCACCGACGATTTGTCGCGCCGTGTTCAACTTTACGCACTTCATGGAATGTCGTTTCGTGAGTATTTGAATTTGCGCTACCACCTTCAACTGCAACCACTCTCGCTTGATGATGTGTTGCATCACAACGTGGCGTTTGATGGTGTGGATTATCCTTTGGCGGCATTCAAAGATTATCTCAATAACGGCTACTATCCATTTTCGAGGGAAGTGGGGCTTTACCATGAGCGGCTTCGCCAAATCGTGCAACTGATTTTAGATGTTGATATTCCACAGTTTGCCAATATGAACGCCGCCACTTCGCAGAAGTTGAAACAGTTGCTCGCCATTATCGCTAAAAGTGTTCCGTTCAAACCAAACTACTCGAAAATTGCAGCCATTATGGGTGTGTCGCGCGATGTGCTTCCCGACTATATTCTCTATATGGAGCGCGCAGGGCTTGTGAATCGCCTGTTCACTGCCACCACAGGGATTCGAGAACTTGGGAAAGTGGCAAAAATCTATCTCAACAACACGAATTTGGCCTACGCTTTGGGTGGGGCAAACACCGATATTGGCAACATTCGCGAAACATTTTTCTTCAATCAACTTTCGGTGAAAGCAGATGTGAGGGAATCGCCTGTTTCCGACTTTTTGGTTGACGGTTTCACCTTCGAGATTGGAGGAAGAAAGAAGGGCGGCAAGCAGATTGCCGACACCGGCAACGCCTACATCGTGAAAGACGACATAGAGTTTGGTTTTGCCAACACCATTCCTCTCCACCACTTCGGTATGCTCTACTGATTCCCTTGAAAAAGTGTCGGCAAAGGCACATCTTTCCCTTGAAAAAGTGTCACGGAACCACCATTATTCCCTTGAAAAAATGTTATGAAAGAGTATAAATGGTTGGTTTGTAATGCGTTGTGTGAAATTGGTGTTTTTAAGTGATTTTTTTCACGCAATAAGCAAAGAAAAGTTAATGCAAAATGTGCGATACGTATAAATTTTTATCGTAAAAAATGTAATTAACTGAGCAGTAGTAATATAACTAATTGCTGCGAGTGAAAATCTGAAGTAGCGGTTCAGATTTTCTGTCAAAATCTGAAGTAGCACTCCAAATTTTCACTCCATTTGTTTGCTCAATTCCAATTCTGTGGGTATATTTGCCTCATAAATTATTAATGTATAGGTTTATGTTACAGCGAATTTTGCAACTCAACGACGTGAAAGACGACAGTCTGTTTCTTTGGGGGCCGCGTCAGACAGGTAAAAGCACCTTGCTGAAAACGCTTTTCCCCGAAGCTCCATATTACGATTTGCTCAAGTCGGAGGAATACACGAAATACAAACTCAAGCCTTCACTTTTGCGTGAAGAATGTGAGATGCTCGATGCTGGAAGTGTGGTTATCATTGATGAGGTGCAGAAAATCCCGGCACTTCTTGATGAGGTACACTGGCTTATAGTTAATTGTGACATTCACTTCATTCTATGTGGTTCAAGTGCTCGCAAATTGAGACGTGAAGGCGCGAATTTGCTCGGTGGGCGTGCGCTGAGAAAAACGATGCATCCTCTTGTGAGTGCAGAAATCCCCGACTTTGATATTGATAAAGCGGTGAATGGGGGTATGCTTCCACGGCATTATTTAGTGGCAAATCCGCAGAAGCGCCTTCAAGCATACATAGGTGATTATCTTCAACAAGAGATTATAGCCGAAGCACTTGTGCGAAACCTCGATTCATTTACCCGCTTTATGGAAGTGGCGGCTTTGAGTGATGGTGAGATGGTGAATTACACAAAGATTGCCAGCGAATGTGGTGTGTCGTCGAAAACTGTAAAAGAATACTTCGCCATACTTGATGAAACATTGGTGGGTTTTTCCGTCCCAGCGTATTCAAAAGTTGTGAAGCGCAGGGTGCAAGTATCGCCTAAATTTTACTATTTTGATGTTGGCGTGGCAAATTACTTGCTCCGCCGCTCCAATCTCAAGCGTGGCACGGCAGAATACGGACATGCGTTCGAACACCTGATTATTCAGGAAATTGTTGCATATCTTGATTACTCTGAGTCGGACAAAAAACTATCGTTTTGGCACACGCAGAACAATGCGTATGAGGTTGATGCTGTAATTGGCGATGCTGAAGTGGCTATTGAGATCAAATCGTCAGAGAGTGTAAACTCATCCCATTTGAAAGGGTTGAAGGCGTTTAAAGAAGAACATCCTGATTGTCGATTGGTGGTGGTGTCGCTTGACGAAAAACCGCGAATGCTTAATGGTGTGGAAATATGGCCAGTCGCAAAGTTTTTGGAAAAATTATGGAATAATCAAATTATAAATTAGGGCTTTTTTTATGAAGTGTGTGAAAATTTTAATTTTGATGGTGATGATGAGTGGTATTTATACTGTTGGGGCGGCGCAAGGATTAGGTGCGGCGCAGGAGTTGAATGTGCTGCCTAAGCCTTGTAGCGTGCGCATCACCGACACCGACGGCCGATACCAAATCCACCGTGGTGCTGGCGTGTATGCCGAGAATGCCGACGCGATGTTGGCTGCTGAATATCTGCAAAACTATTGTTCCGAATATTTGGGGCTGCCGTTGCGCATTGTGAAAAGCAAGGGCGAAGCCGCTATCCATATTCTTACCGACGACTTCGGCGGCAAGGCGCGCGATGGGCAATACTCCCTTGCCGTGACGAGCGACGGCGTGACCATCACGGGCGCAAAGCGAAGTCCGGAGGCGTGTTTCCTTGGTGTGACCACGCTCGTTCAGATGCTCCCCACACGTGCTGGCGACATTCCCCAGTTGCCGCTGGTGGAGATTACCGATTATCCACGGTTTGGCTATCGTGGTATGCACCTCGACGTGGCGCGTCACTTTTTTCCGGTGTCGTTTGTGAAGAAATATATCGACTGGATTGCGCTCCATAAGTTGAACATTTTCCACTGGCACCTCACCGATGATCAGGGCTGGCGAATAGAGTTGAAAAGCCACCCCGAACTCACCGAAAAAGGCAGTTACCGCGCTGGCGAAATCAAGGGCTTGTTCCCTGGCGAATATGGCGAGCGCCCTTATCAGGCATACTACACGCAAGACGAAGTGAAAGAGGTGATTGACTATGCCGCCAAGCGCTTTGTGACCGTGGTGCCCGAAATCGACATACCGGGCCACTGCATGGCGGTGCTTGCCGCTCACCCCGAATTTAGCACCACGCCACGCGAGGGCAAGCGCACCGCGCTCACTTGGGGCATCTACAATCGCCAAAACAACGTGCTGGCACCCACGCCCGAAGTGTTCAGATTTCTCGACGACGTGTTTAACGAGGTTTGCGCGCTTTTCCCAAGCAAATACATTCATGCTGGAGGCGACGAGTGCGCACCCAAGTGGTGGAACGAGTCGGCTGTGGCACAGGAATTTATGAAAAAGCACAATCTCCCCGATGCTCATGCGCTCCAAACGCACTTCATGCACCATGTGCAGCGCATCATCAACGCCCACGGCAAAACCATGCTTGGCTGGAGTGGGGGAGCCGAGGGCATGAATCCCGAGGGCAGCGTTCTCCACAACTGGCACTCGTGGGACAAGATGCCGAAGTCGAGAATCGACAGTACCCACCAGTGGATTAACTCTGGTAGCACTGGACTATACTTCACTTCAAGCGAAGATTCCACCCAGAGCGAAATCAATCCAGGCAGATGGCCACGAAGCGTGAAGAAAGTGTATGATTTTGAACTTGTTCCCGATTCGGCAAGCGTGCAAGCCGCTCAGAATTTGATGGGCGTGGAAGGCTGCTGCTGGACCGAATATTGCCCCACCACATGGAAGGTGGAACTGCAGGTGTTTCCGCGTATGGCGGCATTGGCAGAAAAGGCGTGGACAGGCAAAAACGACGATTGGGAAGGTTTCACACGCCGCCTCACCCACCAACTCGACCTCTACGACCTGTGGGGCATTCGCTACAACGATGTGGTGGAGCGCACCCTTATCGCACCTCGCCAAAGATAGCGGTTTTGCACCTACTTGTCTAAAAATTATGGCTTAGAATTGTGGTTATTCAAGTGAAAATTACTATCTTTGCGTGTTTCATTGGCGAAAAGCCTGTCAACGGACAAGTTAAACGGAATAAAAACAATAAATAACAAATAATGGCAGCATTAGAGAAAATTAGAAAAAGATCTGTGTTTCTGATGATTGTAGTGGGTGGCGCATTGGCCGCTTTCGTTCTCGGAGACCTCTTTAAGCTCGACTCTCTCTTCAGAGACAGTTCAGCAGCGAAAGTTGACAACACAACTATCGGTATTCAAGAATTCCAAAACCGATTCAACCTTGCCCAAGAGCAAGAAAAGAATCAGCAAAACAAGACCGAAAGCGCTGATCTTCAGCAACAAGTGCTCGGTCAAATGGCTTTTGAAACCATCGTTGATGAAGAAAGTGAAGAAAATGGCGTGGAAGCCGGTACCGAACTTCTCACCGCGATGATCAATCAAGACCAACGCGCAAGCGCATGGGCTCAACAATATGTGCAAGCCACTGGTCAACAAACCATTCAGGCTCCTTCCGACCTCGACAAGATTGTAGGCAAGGATGAGGTGATCAACCAAATCGTGAGCAAGGACGAATGGGAAGCCTTCAAGGACGAAATGGAACACAATATTCGTGCTCAAAAGATTATGATGCTCGTGGGTGGTGCTATTATGCCTAACGACCTCGACCTCCTTGAAATGCAAAACGACGACGAGGTGATGGAAGTGGTGCTCACCAAGAAGGACTACACTTCACTCGAAGACAAGAAGTTTGAACCAACTCAAGACGAAATCAAAGCCGTTTACGACGAATATAAGAACCTCTGGAAACTCAACGAAAAGACTGTGATTGCTCACGCTATCGCAGTGCCTATCGCTCCAAGCGCAGCCGACATCAAGGCAGCCGACGCTCTCTACGCTAAGGCTTACGCCACTTTGCAAGGTAAAGGCATCGACGCTTTGCGCAACATCAACGAGTTCAGCAATGTTCAGGAAATGAAGCTCACCGACGCTCAGGCTAAGCAACTCGGTCAGCAACTCCGCGACTCTGTGTTCGCTAACTGGGCAGTATCTTCAGAGGCTAACGCTACTCACCAATTCAAGGAAGACCTCAACTACGCTCTCTTCCAAAAGGTGAAGAGCGAAGAATTGCTCGACACCATCAAGGTGAAGCAAGTGACCGTTGAAGGCAACAAGGCTGCTCAAGACAAGGTGCTCGCCGCTCTCAACGCTGGTCAAGACGTGAGCAAGATGAAGGGTGTGCAAGTGATGCCAGAGCAACCAGTGCCAGTGCAAGGCGCTCAACTCCCCGACAGCATTATCACTAAATTCGAAAGCGCTACTGATAAATATGTGGTATTCCAATCTACAGATAAAGGCGCAATGCTCGTGAAGACCACTTACCAAAAGAAATCAATGTTCTACACCGTGAATATGTCAACTTACCAAGTGGCTGCAAGCAAGAAGACTACTGCCGACCTCCACGACGGTTTGGAAAAATTCATCGACAAGAACAAGAATGCAACAGATTTTGCTAAGAATGCAGCTGCCGCTAAGTTCCAGGCTCAAGAAGTGATGCTCAGTTCAAGTGTTCCTTCTATTGCTGGTATCCCAGGCAGCCGCGATGTGATTAAGTGGGCACTCAACGACGCAGAAGAGGGTCAAGTTTCTTCAGTATTCCAACTCAACAGCGCTATGGTGGCTGTCGCTATCGACGAAATCGTGGACGCTGACTTCCTCCCATTGGAAACCAAGAACGTGAACGAGTTCTGCAAGGCTAAGGCTATGGCACTGAAGAAGGCTGAAGCCATGAAGCAACAATATGAAGGCAAGTTTAAATCAGTTGACGAATACGCTAAGGCATTTGCCGCTCCAGTTGACACCACTACATTCTCATTCAGCAGCATGTATGCCGACAAGGTTATCATGACCAACCCTGCAGGTATTGAGGGCGACGGTGGCTTCATCGGTGCAGCCGCCGCCGCTAAGCCAGGTCAAGTAGGCTTCTGGGCTGGTAACTGCGCTGCTTACGCATTCGTGGTGAAGAGCAAGAAGGCAACTATGAAGATGAAGCAAGAAGAACTCGCTATGAAGTGGGCTTCTACTTACGGCTTCGCTGGTCAACGTCAACAGTTGATGCAAGGCGTGATCTTCAACTCTGCCAAGATCAAAAACAACCTCGTAAAATTCCAGTAATCTAACACCGCTTAGATTTCCCGAATAAATCTTAACCGCCCGGCTTCCACAGTCGGGCGGTTTTTTTGCATAAAATTATTTGAGCAGGGGTGTGGGGTGGAATGGAATTTGCAGAAATGGGAAATAATTATTAATTTTGGAAAATTGAATGTGACAGTGTGCTCTTCACGCATGTGGAGCGCAAAAAACTAATCCTCTCATTCACGAAACGAACATGAGTACTATCAACGAAATACAAGACGAAATTATTGAAGAATTCGAAGGCTTCACCGACTGGATGGACCGCTATGCCTATATCATCGACTTGGGTAATGCCGTGCCTCCGCTTGATGAACGCTACAAGACTCCCGACAACATTATTGAAGGGTGCCAGAGCCGTGTGTGGCTGCAAGCCGACTACGCCGACGGTGTGATTACTTTCCAAGCCGACAGCGATGCCATTATTGTGAAGGGCATCATCTCTATGCTGGTGCGCACACTCAGCGGACGCACGCCTCAGGAAATACTTGATGCTGACCTCTATTTTATCGACAAAATTGGGCTTCACGAGCATCTTTCGCCCACCCGAAGCAACGGCTTGCTTGCGATGATCAAGCAAATTCGCACCTATGCGCTCGCCTTTAAGATGAAGGAGCAGGCTGCGCACTAATCAGCCGACCGCCGACAGAAATAAAAAGTAATAAATAATTAATCATTTTAATAACCAACACTTATGTTACAAGATTTATGGAACAACAATCGCATGGTGGCTATGCTTCTTGCGATTCTCGTGGTAGTTGTGCCTTTTCTCGTCTATTATGTAGTTGAGGCAAAGAAAAACCACCCCAAGGGACTTATTTCAGCAGCGCTTTCTAACATGGGCGAGCGTTTTGGCTACTACATCATGAATGCAGTGCTTCTGCTTTTCCTTTGCTCCAAGTTCGGTATCAGCGACGATGTGGCTGGCTGGATTTACGCTGTGTTCTATTTCCTTATTTACGTGCTTAGTCTTCCTGGCGGTATGGTTGCCGACCGTTTGCAAAACTTCAAGGGCACCATCATTGCTGGTTTGGTGGTAATGGCTTCGGGTTATGTGATTCTTTCTGTCCCCGTGTTTGGCGGCAACCCTGGCGCTGTGCCAATGTGGGTGCTCGTGGTCACTTGCCTCGCTCTTATCCTCATTGCCACAGGTAATGGCTTGTTTAAGGGTAACCTTCAGGCTATCGTGGGTCAGATGTACGACAACTATGAGGCTGAAGCTGCAAAGAAAGGTCCTGAGGCACTTGCTATCGCAAAGTCGCGTCGCGACAGTGGTTTCCAGATTTTCTACGTGTTTATCAATATCGGTGGTGTGATTGCGCCATTCGTGGCTCCTTTGCTCCGTAGCGCAATGCTGAAGATCGACGGCTTCTTCTACAATGCCGACCTTCCACGCCTCTGCCACGGCTTCCTCCAGGGCAACCTTGAAGGCGATGGTATGAAAAATCTCACCGAACTCGCTCAAAAGTCACTTATCGACGGTGGTCAGATTGGCGATATGACCCAATTCTGCACCAACTATCTCGAAAGCTTCAACACCGGTGTGCACTACTCATTCATCGCATCGGCTGTGGCTATGATTCTCTCACTCCTTATCTTCATCTTCACCCGCAAGGTGCTTCCTAACCCAGTGAAGAAGGAGAAAGCTGCTGTTGAATCGCAAGAGGCTGTGGCTTCCGACGCAAAGGAAATCAAGCAACGTATGTTCGCTTTGTTTGCTGTGCTTGGTGTGGCTATCTTCTTCTGGTTCTCATTCCACCAGAATGGTCAGTCGCTCTCAGTGTTTGCACGCGACTTCTGTCAAACCGACTCTATTGCTCCAGAAATTTGGCAATGTATCAACCCATTCTTCGTAATCGTGCTCACTCCAGTGGTGATGATTGTGTTTGGTGCGCTCTTCAAGAGAGGTAAAGAAATCTCTACTCCTAAGAAGATTGCGCTTGGTATGTTCTTGGCAGGTTGTGCTTATCTGTTCCTTATCTCCATTTCAATGGTCAACGGCTATCCTTCGGGCGAAGAATTCAAGAGCCTCCCAGAAGCAGTTAAGGAATCAATGAAGGCAGGTCCATGGGTGCTCATCGTCACCTACTTCTTCCTCACCGTGGCTGAGTTGTTTATCTCTCCACTTGGTCTGTCGTTCGTATCAAAGATTGCACCTCAGCACTTGCAAGGTATTTGCCAAGGTTTGTGGCTCTGCGCTACCGCTGTAGGTAACCTCTTCATCGCTCTTGGTGTGACCATGCTCAACAGTTTCCCACAACAATGGGAATGCTGGGCAGTGTTTGCCGGCTTCTGCTTCATCTCAATGGCAGTGATGCTCGGTATGCTCAAATGGCTTGAACGCATCACTAAGGAATAATCCCAATTCCTGAACAAAAATATAGCGGCTCTGCTTCGATTGGTGAAGCAGAGCCGCTTTTATTATTTTCGCTTGGAGCACTCGGAGCACTTGGAGCACTCGGATATTCTAACTTCTAATTTCTAATTTCTAATCTCTAATTTCTAATTTCTAACTTCTTTCATCTTCCAAATGCGGCTGGGCGAGTGAGGGTGGTGGTGTAGGTGTGGCCGAAGGTGTCGGTCACTTTTACCGTTACGGGAGTGGTGGGGCTCGATGCCACAGCTTTGAAGATGTGGAGCGTGCCGTGGTGGTGCTGAGGTGCCACATTCTCGCCACGTTTGTGGCGTGGCAGTGCGTAGGCAAGCAAATAGGCGGGGTCGATGGCGTGGAGGCGCGCGGTGGGCAGTGCGGTGCCATTCTCCGTTACCTCAAGTTTCCAATCGTCGTCCCACGCAAACACATTAATCAGCACCGAATTTTCCTCAAACGCATCGTAGGTGGGCATCAGCTTGAAAGTTTTGCTCAGCGCCACAGCATCGGCGTCGGTGGCGAGGAATTGTTTCACTGTATTCATGTCCATCACGCGCATTTGAGGGTCGCTGTGGTCTTCTATGGAGGCGTATTTCCATTCTATGCTGTCGCCCCTCACTGTCCATCGGCTGTATCCGGCAGGAGAGCCGTCGGTACACATGTCGGTGCCGGTGAGTTTGCCGGTAATCCACCACGAAGCGCAAATGGCGGCAATGTTATGCTCCATGATGTGTGGATATTCGCTTGGGTGGGCGTTGAAATTCACATGGGTGTGACCGCTCACGAAATGCACATTTTTAAATCCGTCGAAGCAACTGGCAAGTTCCTTGTAGTTCTGGAGCGATCCGAAAGTGCTGAAATTGCGATTGATTCTGAATGTGGGGATATGCGAGCACACCACCACAGGCATCTGCTTGTCCACGAGGGCGAGGTCTTGGCGGAGCCAGTTGATTTGCTGCTCGGTGACGGCCGCATTGTAGTTGCGCTGCCCCCACACGCCTTTGCGCGCCTTTTTCCCGGCAGGGAGCGTGTCGTTTTGATACACGATGTTGTCGAGCACCACATAGTGCACTTTGCCCAAGTTGTAGGAATAGTAGTTAGGGCAAACCACATCGCGCCACAGTTTTGCGGCAAGGAAGTCGGTGTTTGCCGAGTGAGGCACAGCGGGGTCGTTGTCGTGATTGCCAATCACAGGGAAAAGCGGCACAGGATAGTGCATCTTGCGTTGGTCGTCCATGAAATTGCGCAATGTGTATTTGTTGGCGTACCAAAAGTTGTCCCAAGTCAGGTCGCCCAAAATCATTGAATAGGTGGGCAACTGGCTCTCGGCTGCCTTTTCCTTCTCGTATTTCAGCGAAGCGATATAGCCGTTTTTGTAGGTATTGCGGTCGCCGATGCGGCGTGCGAGATGGCTGTCGGCACCGATAATCATCACATAATCGTCGGCAGGGCTGTAAGTGAGTTTGAAATTGTGAACCTCGGCGGTTTCCACTTTCGCATCGCTCAACTTTTGCCAAAACTGAGGGTTGAACCCATCTGCCATATCCACCGTGTAGCCACGAGGAATGGAGATAAACACATAGCCGTTCGCTTTGTCGGTTTGCAGGGCGTAGCGGCCTTGCTTGTCGGTGGTCACCACATTGATGCCGTCGCTCACAGCCACGCCACTCACGCCAGCGCCACCACAGGTCACCGTGCCAGTCACATTTTGCGCCAGCGTCGCCATCGCAGCGGCGGCAGCAAACACAGAAATAAAAATCAATTGTCGAATCATTTTCCCTTTTTATTATTTTTTTGTCACCACAAAATTAATCAAATTTCCCTCCCCATCCAATGCTTCTTTCTAAAGAATAAAAAACAAGAAAACTTGCTTTATGAAACAGGAAAAATAATCTCAAAATAAAAATTGCTATTCAATTATAAACCAATGAAATATTGAAATCTATTTGTAATTTTTGGGGTAATCTATTTGTGATTTTTGGGGTAAAATATTTGTAATTTTTGGGATAAAAAAGGCGGCGGAGCACTTGGGGGAGTGCTTCGCCGCTGGAGTTATGGCTTTATTCCGTGGAGGAATGTTTGCTTATTTGCCAAGTTTGGCTTGAATTGCCTTGCTTTCGGCTTCGTAGCCTGGCTTGTTGAGGAGGGCAAACATGTTTTTCTTGTAAGCCTCCACACCTGGCTGGTTGAATGGGTTCACGCCCAAGATGTAGCCGCTCACGCCACAAGCCTTCTCGAAGAAATAGATGAGTTGGCCGAGGTAGCGCTCAGTGAGTGCAGGAATGGTGATGAGCAAGTTTGGCACGCCGCCATCCACGTGAGCCAAGCGAGTGCCGAGTTCAGCCATCTTGTTCACCTCATCAACGTGCTTGCCAGCGAGGAAGTTCAGACCGTCGAGGTTGGCATCGTCGTTAGGAATGATTACGCTGTGGCTCATATCGCCTACAGAAAGCACGGTTTCGAAGATGGTGCGCTCGCCATCTTGAATCCATTGACCCATAGAGTGGAGGTCGGTGGTGAAGTCAACCGATGCTGGGAAAATGCCCAGATGGTCCTTACCTTCGCTTTCGCCGTAGAGTTGTTTCCACCATTCAGCGAGATAGTGGAGGCGTGGGCAGAAGTTCACCAGAATTTCAATCTTCTTGCCAGCCTGATAGAGTGCGTTGCGGGTTTGAGCGTAGGTGAACACGTTTTCGTCGTCGCCATTCTCAATTTCCACAGCACCAGCTACGAGAGCCTTCACATCGTAGCCAGCCACAGCGATTGGGAGCAAGCCCACAGGAGTGAGCACAGAGAAGCGGCCGCCCACATTGTCGGGGATAACGTAGGTCTTGTAGCCCTCTTTGGTGGCGAGGTTGCGAAGTGCGCCTTTCTTGGCATCGGTGATGGCCACGATGCGCTTCGAAGCCACTTCCTTGCCCTCTTGCTGCTCCAGCATGTCTTTCAACAGACGGAAAGCGATAGCAGGTTCGGTGGTAGTGCCTGATTTAGAGATGACGATGATACCGAATTTGCGGCCTTTCAAAAGGTCCATGAGGTCGGCAAGATAATCCTCGCCGATATTGTTGCCTGCAAAAAGCACCTTGCAGTTGCCTTGCTTGTAAGCGTCGAAGCTGTCGCTCAACGCCTCAATCACAGCCTTAGCACCAAGATAGCTGCCGCCGATGCCGATAGCCACCACAAATTCGCAAGATTCGCGAAGCGATTTGGCTGTGGCTTCGATGTCGGAGAGTTCAGCCTCGGTAATGCTGCTTGGAAGGTGGAGCCAACCGAGGAAATCGTTGCCCTCACCTGTGCCTTTTTCAAGTTTTTCTACTGCGTTAACAGCCTGCTCCTTCAGCGCGTCAACCTTGCATTGGTCGATGTCTTGACCGAGAGCGGCGAAATTAGATACCTGAATTTTTTCTAACATAGTAAAATTATTTAGTGGATTATTAAATGCCTTTGGGATTATTAAATGCTTTTAGTGAATGCGCGGCGGCGTTTGTGTTGCACATAGTTGAAATATTGCCATTGCTTCTGCACATTTTCGTTGGTTTCAAGCTCCACGTTGGTTTCTGCCCATTTGTAGCCACGCTTGTTGAAGGCAGGAATCAAGTCGATGAAGAACAGCGAGTTTACGCCCTTGCTCTGATATTCAGGCTTCACGGCAATGAGCAGCAAGTCGACGATATCCTTTTCCTTTTTGATGCCTTTCAGCAAGTGGTACCAACCAAATGGCAACATGCGGCCACGGCTCTTAATCAGCGCTTTGGAAAGCGATGGCACCGACACGCCCACACCCACAAGCTGGTCGTTGGCATCAGCCACGAGCGAAATGTGGTCGAGTGGCAAGAAAGGCAAATACTCCTTGATGTAGTGCTGCATCTGCTTTTCAGAGAGCGGAGAATAGCCAAACAGACTGTCGTAAGCCTCGTTGATAAGCGAGAAGATGGATTCACCGTACTTACCAACCACCTCTTTGAGAGAGGTTTTCTCCACCAGGTGCAAACCGAAGCGGTGTTGCACGATGTTGCCGATTTTCAGCATCTTTTCAGGAATCTCTTTTGGCACATCAATCTTAAATTCCACCCAGTCGGCATCTTTCACGAAGCCCAGTCGCTCGAAGTGCTTCTGATAGTAGGGATAGTTGTAGATGGTGGCTTGTGTACTCAACTGGTCGAAACCCTCAATCAGGCAACCTTCGGGGTCCATGTCGGTGAAGCCGAGAGGTCCGGTGAGTTGTGTCATGCCCTTGCCTTTCGCCCAGTCAACCACTGCACCATAGAGCGCATCCACCACTTCCTCATCGTCGATGAAATCGACAAAACCAAAGCGACCCTCTGCCTTGCCGGTGCGCTCGTTCACCAATTTGTTGATGATGCCAGCGATGCGGCCCACGGGCTTACCGTCGCGATACGCCATGAAAAATGCGCTCTCGCAAAACTCGTAAGCGGGATTTTCTTCAGGAAGAAAAGTGGTGAGCATATCGTTCGCAAGGTCGGGAACGTAGTATTGATTGCCTTTATAAATAACGTCTATTGGAAAATGGATAAACTTGAGTAATTCCTTTTTTGTGGGCTCAAGTTTGTGAATATCAACTGCCATTATAAATCGTTTGTATTAATATTGATGTGCAAAGTTACAAAAAGAAGTTAGAAATCAGAAATTTCCGAAGTTTGAAGTTTGGAAATTAGGGGATTTGCTCCGTGTTTTTGTGGTGAATGGAGCACTCGGAGTACTCGGAGCACTCGGAGTGCTCGGATTGCTGATTTCACCAACTTGCCGCTTTTATTGCCGACCGCTGTGGTGGTTAGTGGCTGAAGGTGTAGAGGATGAAGAGGAGGGTGAGGATGATGGCGATGAGGGGGAGGTAGATGGTGTCGCTCAGGCGGCGTTCGAGGCGCAAGTCGAGCAAGGCAAGGTCGCTGATTTCGCCGCTGATGCATTGGTGCGCTATCTGAATGAGGCGTTTCGGGTGGCTGGGCGACGCTATCACGGCATCGAGCAGTGCCTCGCCGTAAGCTGCCACCACCTCGCGCTCGGTGGCTGGGGTGGTGCCTGTGGGGTATATGTCGAGCGTGCGGAAATCGTCGTCGAACACAAACGACCGTGCATCGATCGCTCCTGTTTCACCGCGCTCGCGCGCCTCGGTGATGGCAGCCACCGCACGCTGCTGCAGCAGAGCCATCACACGAGTGTTGACCATTCGGTTTTCAATCAATGTCTGTAAGCAAATTGGCATTTTGGAAAGGGTGGGTGTTTAGCGTTGAATGAAATCTTGGAACGCCTGCCTATAACTGTCGCCAATGGGGATATACACATCGCCGAAGATGATGCGGTTGCGCTCTATTTCACGAATTTTGCTCTTTTGCACGATAAACGAGCGGTGCACCCTGATGAAGCGCGACGATGGCAGCATTTCCTCCATCGCCTTCATGTTCATCAGCGATACCACAGGCTTTGTCGATTCGTCGGTGTAGATTTTCACATAGTCCTTCAGCCCTTCCACATAGTTGATGCTGTCGAGGCGGATTTGAATCAACTTATATTCGCTTTTCACGAAAATGCTCTTCGTTTCCTCACTCTTTTCCGCATCGCCCTGATGGCGAACGAGCGAAAACCACTGGAGCGCCTTGTTGCACGCCGCCAGGAAATCCACATAACTGATGGGCTTGAGCAGATAGTCGAGCGCATTGCTTCGGAAACCGTCGAGCGCATACTGGTCGAAGGCGGTGGTGAACACGATGCGTGTGGTTTCGGGAACCATCTTCGAGAGTTCCAGACCATTGATTTCCGGCATTTGAATGTCGAGGAAAATCACATCAACACTTCCTCCGGCTATATCCTTCATCGCCTCGGTAGCGCTGTAGTATTTGCCAGCGAGTTGCATAAATGGAATTTTGTTCACATAACTGGCGAGCAGTTCCACTGCCAAAGGCTCGTCGTCAACGATTGCGCATTTCAGAATCATGGGTGTCAATTTTTATGATTGAATAATACTCTTTTCCGTCTTCTGTGGTGCCACGATGCCACTCGTAGTGGCCGTCGTACATGAGCGAGAGGCGCTTTTGCACCTGTTCGAGCCCGATGCCCGAACCGCTCTTGTCGTTCACGCTCTTCGGGTGGTAACTGTTGCGAATCTCGCAAATGACCACGCCGCCTTCCTCCTCAATCAAAATGTGGATATAACTCGGTGCGGAATACGAAATGCCGTGCTTAAACGCATTTTCAATGAGCGAGATAAAGATAAGTGGAGCAATGAGGATGCGGCTGTTGTCGTCGATGTTGAAGTCGGTGGTCACGTTCACGCTCTGGCTCACACGGATTTTCATCAGTTCGATGTAGTTCTTGATAAACGCCACCTCCTTGTCGAGCGGCACAAAGTCTTGCTGATTGTCGTAGAGCACATGCCGCAGCAGTTTGCTCAATTCCTGCACTGCGCCCTGTGCCTTGTCGGGGTCGATGGCGATAAGGGCATAGATATTGTTGAGCGTGTTGAGCAAGAAATGTGGATTGAGTTGGTTGCGGAGGTTGGTCAGTTCGGCCTCGCTTCGTGTTTTCTCAGCCTCGCGCCTCAAGTCATCTACACGCTTCATGTGCTGCGACATGCGTATCGCCATAGCCAAAGCCACCAGCAGCACCATCAGCACGGCTTGCCACAAGGCAAACCCAAACGGAGCACGTGGACCGCCGGGCCTTGGGAATCGTGGACGGTGATGGCGCGTGGGTTCGGGCAGGTAATCCGAAATCAGCCACCACCAGCCTGAATGCACGCTCAGAGTAAGAAGCAAAAGCAGCAGATTCACCCCAAAGAAGGTGCTGCGCTTGTGCTTGAGGTAGAGGTGTGGAATGAGATAAAGATAATTCAGGTAGAACACTGCCATATAGCACAGCGTCGGGCCAAGGGAACGGCAGGTGTGCAGCAGGCGCTCGTCGAGACTCTCCGACGGACGAAGCAGCGACGGAACGAAGATAATCAGTCCCCAGCACATCACATGAATAGCCAAACTCCTTTTGTCGATATTTAGTTTTATCACTTTAGTGTATAATTTTACTTTCGGTCTGTGCTAAGTTATAAAAAAGAACCGACACCCCCAAAATCCAATAGACAATCGCCACCTTTTTATAGACAAAAAGCGGTTTTTAGAGAGATTAGAAGTTAGAAATTAGAAGTTAAGAAGTTAAGACGATACTTTCGCCTTTGGTGATGTGATGGGATCAAAACCGATTTAATCCATTAAAATCCATTATCACCTGTTTTTTAGAAATCAATAGGTCAACGAGTATAGGGTATATAGAGTTTAGAATTTATTTTTAAATCGGTGTAAATTGGATTAAAATGGATTTAATCGGTGTTCCTGCACCATCTCTTGTCGGACTTGTCTGACCAGTCCGACTCGTCCGACATGTCTGACACCAGCTCGTTGACCTGTTGGCTTGTTGACTTTGAGGGAAAAAAGAATCCCGGTGAGCGGTGAGGCTCGCCGGGATTGCGTTATGTCGTTTGGATTGGAGAAATGATTACATGCTCTCAATCGCTTTTTTCACGAGTTCGAATACTGCTTCTGGACCACCAGTGCCTTCAATCATGTGAAGGAGGCCTTTCTTAGCGTAGAATTCTTTCAATGGAGAAGTTTGGTTGTTGTAAACTTCCAAACGTGAGGTGATGGTTTCGAGGTTGTCGTCGCTGCGGCCAGTTTCCTTACCGCGGTTGAGCAGACGAGCGATGAGAATGTCTTCTGGCACATCGAGGCCAATCACACCATTCAACTTGGTGCCGCGCTTTTCGAGCATAGCATCGAGGGCTTCAGCCTGTGGGATAGTGCGTGGGAAACCGTCGAAAATCACACCGTTTTGAGCAGCTTCTTTGTTGTCGTCAACAACAGAGGCCAAAATGTCTACCATCAGTTCGTCGGGAATCAGTTGACCCTTGTCGATATACTCTTTGGCAGTTTTACCAAGGTCGGTGCCGCGTTTGATATGGTCGCGGAGCACATCACCTGTTGAAATGTGGAAGAGTCCATAGGTCTTAATCAAGACTTCGCTTTGAGTTCCTTTACCAGAACCTGGAGCGCCAAACATTACAATGTTAAGCATATTAATAAGTATTAAAGTTAGCCGTTATATTAAATTTTTACTTGTCTTTCAAAACCAAGATGTCGCGCAATCCGCGTGCTTGTCCGTCGAGGTCGAGTCCGTAGCCCAAGATGAACTTTGAAGGAATTTCAAATCCCACAAATTCAGGAGCTTGACCAGTGGTGAGCGATTTGGGCTTGAACAGCAGCGTAGCCATTTTCACGCTCTTTGGATTGTGCTTAGCCAGAGCCTCGCGCAGTGCCTTTGCCGTAACGCCGGTATCTACAATGTCTTCAATGATAATCACGTCGCGGCCTTCAAGGTTCTCGGCAAGCCCCATCACCTCGTTTACCACGCCGGTTGACGATGTGCCTTCGTAGCTCTTGAATCGAATGAAAGTGATTTCAGCCTCTGGCAGATTGCAGGCGCGGAACAAGTCGGCTGCAAAAACGTAGGCGCCATTGAGCACACACACGAAAATAGGCGACTTTTCATCGCCAAGGCTCTCCACAATCTCGCGAGCCACACGGTTCACTTGCTTTGTAATTTCAGCTTCGCTGAGGTAAGGTACGAAGGTCATACCTTTCACTACTGTCTCTGTCATCTTTACAATTAAAGAAAAATTTCAACAAAGTTAAAAAAGTTTATTATTCTCACCAAATTTTCAAACCCCTATATCATGTGTTTTTGCAAAAAATTCCGTGATGAGCGAGTTTTTTTGCGTTTCGCTATCGTAGCCAAGAAAAAATCCGTATTTTTGTAGTTGCTTTTTTACGGCTTTTTTACGAAGGATTAAAATTGAATTTATGAAAATATTCACTACCGAAGGCATTAGAAGAATCGACGAAGCAACCATCGAGCGCGAGAGCATCAAAATGCTCGACCTGATGGAGCGTGCCGCGTCGGCTGTGGTCTATCAAATCATATCACGCTGGCATCCCAGCAAACGAATTGTGATTTTCGCCGGTCCGGGCAACAATGGCGGCGATGCGCTTGCTGTGGCTCGACTGCTGGCGGAGCAGGGCTATCGCTCTGAGGTTTACCTCTTCAATGTGAAGGCCACTCGCCTGTCGCACTGCTGCGAAACCAACCGCGACCGCCTCAAAGGGCTCGACCGTGTGGAACTGATTGAGGTGCTCGACACCTTCACGCCACCCGAACTCGGCCCCGACGACTTGGTGATCGATGGTTTGTTTGGCTCAGGCTTGAGCAATCCGCTCAAGGGCGGATATGCTTCCACCGTGCAGTATATCAACGAGTCGCACGCCTTTGTGGTGTCGCTCGACATTCCTTCGGGTTTGTTTGGCGAATGGAACACCGGTGTGGACCGTCGCAATATTGTTCGTGCCAATCTCACGCTCGCTTACCAATTCAAGCGTCTGTCGTTTTTCTTTAGCGAAAACGCTGAATTTTTGGGCGAAGTGGTGGTGCTCGACCTTGAGATGGACCAAGATGCCATCGCAAGCACTCCTGCCGATTTCTATCTGATTGAGCGTGAAGATGTGAAGCGCGAACTGCGCCCACACGGCAATTTCATCAACAAATACGACAATGGCACCGTTTTCCTCGTGGCTGGTAGTTACGGCATGATGGGTGCCGCCACACTTGCTGCGCGTGGCGCAATGCGTGCAGGTGCGGGTTTGGTGACTGTTCACGCTCCGAAGTGCGGCTACATTCCATTGGCCACCACCGTGCCAGAGGTGCTGTTTGAAGCCGACCAAAGCGAATATTTTACCACCGACATCGAACTCCACCATAACTACAATGTGGTGGCAATCGGTCCGGGCATCAGCACCACCAGCGACACCATTGCGGCGGTGGATTCGTTCATTAAGCGTTATCGCCGTCCGTGCATTCTCGATGCCGATGCACTCAACTGCATCGCCACTCGTCTGGTGCTCATTCACAGCATACCAAAGGGCTCAATCCTTACGCCTCACAATAGCGAGTTCGACCGCCTGTTTGGCGAACACACCACCGATGAAGACCGCCTGAAGAAGGCAATCGATGTGTCGCGTCTTTACGAAATCACCATCGTGCTCAAGGGCCACTACACCAAGACGGTGCGCCCCGACGGCAAGGTGTATATCAATAGCACCGGCAACCCTGGCTTGGCAACTGCCGGTAGTGGTGATGTGCTAACGGGTGTGATTGCGGCATTCATTGCCCAGGGATATTCGCCCGACTGGAGCGTGGCTCTCGGCGTGTATGTTCATGGTTTGGCTGGCGACATCGCCATCGAGGAGCAAGGCACCCACGGCCTTATTGCCCCCGATGTGGCAAACGCCGTAGGCAAAGCCATCCAAAGCATCATAGGCAACGACCAATTCGAATAACGGTTAAGGGGTGCGGAACAAACCGCACCCCTTTTGTATAATTCCCATTGCTAATTCCCTTAGCGATAAAAAAACACCTATTTAATCCATTTTAACCCATTAGCACCTAATTTTCTTTTTTAGGTGTAAATTGGCGTTCAGTGGAAAATTACTGGGATAGATTGTGCATTGTTGCCGAATCGTGAATGGAATCAAAGACAAAAACATAAAAAACAGCCTTGGAGCAAAGTGGAATGCTTCGCATTTGGCGATGCGACTGTGCGCTTTGCGTCATTGGAAACGAGTTTCCATGCCGCCAACCACACA
>OIXA01000663.1_pt1 | contig 48751 bp, 47 predicted proteins | sample 1587721 | NCBI WGS metagenome assembly OIXA01 (sample SAMEA3888900, study PRJEB22519) | human gut metagenome | biome: human gut; feature: human-associated habitat; material: faeces | place: Denmark | collected 2013
CGAACGAGTGTATGAAAGAACGCACACTGAGGCTGAGCTTCTGGCAGGTTAAAATGGGGAGAAATTTCTCATTTTAACTTGTACTAAATCTTGACATAGGACCATGGTAATTATGATAATTTTGCTGGCACATGGAATGAACGCAAAAATATAATCTCAAAGAATCTTGTTCAGTACTATGTCTATGACATCATTACAAACTATTGGAGTGAAGGCGGGACTGGAAAAATTCATGCGGCGGCTAAACCGAATAGATACATGACTGAAATATCTAGTAGAGCCTGGATGGTCGCATTGGATGGTTTGTTCGAACGTTCGATGTTACGTGCTGAGGTCAAAAAGGTTGCAAGTCCACGAAGTGAAGAGTATGTGATTCTTAATTGTATTTATCTCAAAACCTTTACAGCCATGGATCAGTTGTCGATTGATCGATTTGATGTTGAACACATTGCACCAAAGGAGCAGATGAGAAAACTCATCGAAGCTTGCAATGGCGATGGGTTACCAATAAGCTGTATAGCAAATCTTTGTTATTTGCCTGAGTATGTTAATCGAAGCAAAAAAGATAAGAATTTCTATCAAGATAAGAAATATCTGCTTCATGTAAATTTGGATGAAGTTGAAAGCAAATACAGTTTTACCGAGGAAGCGGATCTTGAATGGATGGATATGCCATATACTGAAAATGATTTCCCTGTTCTTAAGGAATACTATACAGACTATTGCACTAGGCGTTTTGACAAAATAAAACATTTGCTTTGCAACTCTTTGGGGATTGCTTACGAGGAAATCGAGGATACTTCGCAAGAGATTACAAAGAAGGTTATAACACCTGTTTCAGAACCTAAACAGCAAAGCAAGAAAGTAAATTTCGCTGACAAGTGCGTGTTGAGGTTGGCAAAATCTTTGGATTCCGAATTAGTCAAGGTTGGACGTAGTTCGTATGTAACGACAGACGGAAAACATGGTTATGTGATTACGACTTCTAAAGCGTACAAGCAAGGAAAACGTGACAAGTTCTGGTTTGCTTATAGACGTAATCATCTTGAGGACTTGAAGAACTGCGAAGAAACATTCGTAGTATATGGTTGTAAAGATGAGAATATAATGGTTGCATTGCCAGTTTCCTTGATTGAGGAGCATATAGAAAGGTTGAATAATTCAAAGGACGAAGATGGAACCATTACTCATTGGCACATTGTTTTATTCAAGGATACAGATGGAACAATGACATGGATGCTTTCAAAGCCAGAAATAGAAGAAATAGAAATTAGTGACTATATGATTTGATATGTTGAGATGTACCAAGTTAATACCTGGTACATCTTTTTATGATTTTATGGCTTTGATGGATTGAAATGACGAACCATGTATGATATAATAAAATCGTTATTAAATAACAACGGTAAGATAATATATAACAAAAATCGTTATTTTCTGTCATGAATTGTGAGGTTGAATAATGATAAAAATAAAATTATGTGAACTAATGGGACGAGAAAAAATGACGAGAAAAAAACTCTCGGAGTTGACTGGGATTAGGCCGAACACCATAGGTGATTTATATCGTGAAGATGTAAAAAAGGTGGATTTACATACGCTGGACAAAATATGCTCAGTATTTGGCTGTCAAATTTCAGAGGTACTCGAGTATGTCCCGGATCGAAATAAAGAGAATGATGAGGATGTACTATGATAAATTTTATTGACCTTTTTGCCGGATGTGGAGGGTTGACGGAGGGCTTTTATAAGCAAGGATACAATGCACTTGCGCATGTTGAAATAGATCATTATGCTTGTGAAACATTGAGAACTCGTATGAAACATTATGGGTATTCAGAACAAGAGGTTAAGAACGCTGTGCTTGAGGCTGATATAACGAGTGAAGATATTATTGATAGGCTTCGAGATGTTGTTAGCGATAAATCTGTGGATGTAATCATTGGGGGTCCACCATGCCAGAGCTTTTCTTCTTTAGGTGTAGCAAAAGATGAAAATAATATGGAGGATGACCCTCGAAATTTCCTGTTTGAAAGTTATGTTAAAATTCTTAATGCGTTTCTGCCGAAAGTCTTTGTTTTTGAGAATGTGACAGGAATGCTAAAAGCTAAAGTGAAAAGAAAGAAAATATTTGACCTAGTATCTAAAGAACTTAGTGTTCATTACAATATAGTAAAAAATCCTGAAACCATAGTATTGAATGCAACACATTACGGAGTGCCACAAGAGAGAAAACGTGTAATACTCTTGGGCGTAAGGAAGGATTTAAAATTTACGCCGGATGAAGTTTATTCTGCCATTACAAAGACTCACTATGCACCTGGTGAGATACCTTCTGATGGGCAGAAGAAGTTTGTATCGGTACGAGAGGCTATTGATGACTTGCCATGGTTAAGACAAGGAGAAGGAACCCCAATAGCTGAATATGCAAAGGATGTAAACGAGTGCTCTGAATATCAACGACATATGAGAGTCAATTCTGATAATGTTTTGAGGTGTCATGTGGCTCGAATCAATAATGCCAAGGATGTAGAACGCTATCAAGTTATGGCTTTGAATCATTGGAACTTTCTTGAGTTATTAGAGAACCGCCCTGACCTAGGTCATGAGAAAAAGAGAGTGTTTTTTAATAGCTATAAAGTTCAATGGTGGGATACTCCATCGAAAACGATTATTGCGCATCTATATAAAGATGGAAATCAGTTTATTCATCCTGACTATACTCAAGGCCGCAGTATTACTGTTAGAGAGGCAGCACGACTACAGTCTTTCCCAGATGATTTTATTTTTGAGGGATCTAGAACAGAACAGTTTAAACAAATCGGAAATGCAGTTCCTCCGCTGTTAGCAGAAGCAATAGCGAAAGCTTTTCATACGTATTTATCTGCTCCGATTGAGGAGGAAAAAAATGATATTTAAGAATGTTTCAGATATAGAAGGAATTACAGAGAAAAACTATTTTAAGGAAAAAATCGCATTATTGATAAAGATTGTAGATGCTGTTTGTAAAAAATATTCTTTTTCTTATACTACTAATGAATCTGGGGTGGTAGATAGACTGATTGAAATAGGCATTATTGGTTCTCCAGACCAAGCAGTCCTATTACAAACAGTTCTGCCAAAATCAGTAATTAAGGATTTATACCGAGCTGTTGCGACTATTAACGAAAATTATGGACTGTTTAAACCATTTATAATTAATCTAAGCAATGCTGAACGGAAAAAGTTGCAGGAAATAGAAAAGAACAGATTGGCACCTACAATGGTTGACTTGTTCTGTGGCGCAGGTGGTTTAAGTCTTGGTTTTAAACAAAATGGATTTAAGACTCTTTTTGCAAACGATTTCGATTCTTTATGTATTGAAACTTATAAATATAACCATCCAGAAATACCTTCAGAATCAATTGTTTGTGGTGATATAAGAGAAATTTCAGAACACATTGGTAAGTATATTCATGAAGATGTTGATGTAGTAATAGGGGGTCCGCCATGTCAAGGTTTTAGTTCAGCAAATAAGCATCATAGGGTAATCGATGATCCGAGAAATGAATTGTACAAATTTTTTATTAAGTGTATTGAACAACTTTCACCGAAAATTGTTGTAATGGAAAATGTAAAAGGAATGCTGAAGGTTGCTGACCAAGTAGTCGAGGATTATGAAAGCTTGAAGATACACAAGGACGGATACACTTACACTTATTCCGTTTACTATGAACTTTTGAACTCCGCTGATTTTTCTGTTGCACAAAGTAGAGAAAGATTGATTTATATTGCAATTCGAAACGATGTTTCAGAAAAAATGGATGTAACGCCTAAAGATCTTTTTAAGCAGATTCATGAGAATAATGAAAGCAATCCTATTTACAATTTATCAAAAGCATTAGATGGTGTTCGATCATTAGTGGCTCCTCATGAAAAGAATGTGGGAGAAATTGATACTGAAGAGGGCGGCAGAAAAATAGATTCAAATCCGTACACTGGTCTGGAAAATGAATATTTGAGACTAATAAATCAGGATCGAGAGATTCCTTTGGTATTTAATCATAAAGCCCGTTATTGTAGTGAATTGAACTATGAGATTTACAGAAGAATGAATCCCGGGGATGATGCTACCGATCCGAAGATTGCTGACATAATGCCATATGCGCATCGTAATGATAAGTTCAAGGATAAATACTATAGATTGTATGCAGATAGACCTTGTAGAACAATAACTGCACACTTAAGGTCGGACTGCCATTCTCATATACACCCTTACGAGGATAGAGCAATCACACCGAGAGAAGCAGCAAGAGTTCAATCTTTTCCGGATGATTATTTGTTTTTAGGACCTTACTTGAAGACCTATATTCAAATTGGAAATGCTGTACCAACAGTAATGGCACGAGGTATTGCGAATGTTGTAAAGCAATATGTGGAGGTAGACCCATGAAGATACAAAGTTTTGTTAAAAGGCTGAATGCTACGGAATTAGGACTCGGTGCAACACATGATGCCTATATTGCCATTCCGAGTGAAGTAGATTTATCGTTTATGCTGGAGCATCAGAAAGTATTGAATCCAATCAATAGATATTCTGGTGGACTATATAAGCCAGATGGTTCAGATTTTAAGTATGTGCAGACAGGACAAAACAATCAAGAACGTATTTCGGGATTAGGCGAATTCTATGTTCAAACTGATGCTAAAGTTGGAGATGAAATACTAATTGAAAAAATTGAAAACAATTCTGGAGCTGTACAATACTATATTGATTTGCGTCACAGACACGCTATTGTATTCCAAGTAAATAGTATTAAGGGAAAAAGATGCGTTGATATTCTTCCAAATGATTTGATCGAAGATTACGCAAATGGTGTCAATTATGATTTTGATGTTATATATAATGGAGCACATCATATATTAGAGGTAAAATTTTTGGAAGAGGCAAAGAAAAAGATAACTTCTCCACGTGCAACCAAATTCTATGATTTACTTATTGATGGAGAGAGTATTTTACCTGGATACAGCTATCAGGAATACATTGAGCTAGTGACTGATGGGATGCGATTGGGGCGAATGAAAACTTATTGCTATTCTATATTAAAAATGATGGAGGATAAAGATGAATAATTATTATATTTTAATAGTTGAGGAAAGCATTAAAGCATTCTCTGTTATTGGGCATGGTAACGAGTGCACATTTACTTTTACAGCGAAGGGACAAACTACTCCATTTGATTTACTTCAGGATGGAGATAGAATCATAGGCTACATTTCAAACGAAGAGAAAAGATTTGGATATATTTTTTCTGCACAGAAGAATGGAAGCGACAATGGTTGTCAGATTGTGAAAATGTTTGAAACTGTCGGAGGACCAACATTAAACGATGTTTCGGATCGCATTAAAAAGGTAATCTATGAGAACGAGAACACAAAGTCTTTTATTCAGATTGATGAGACCGCATATGCAGAAATCGTCGATCTTATGATGAAGGCGTGTTCTGCGGAATTCACATTGAATAATCTTCAAAGTGATGAAACCGAGGATAAGCCTGAAATGTTGCCGGATGAATCAAAGAGAGTCGCATTCGGAGAAAACATTTTGCTATATGGTGTTCCTGGATCAGGAAAGAGTTGGACCATTGAGCATGAGTATTGCAAGACGGGTACAATTGTAGAAAGATTGGTTTTTCATCCTGATTACACGAATGCGGATTTTGTTGGACAAATTCTTCCGGTGGTTGATCCTATAGATAAGCAGGTTACTTACGAATTTACGGCAGGTCTATTTACTAATATTATGGAGGAAGCTTATTGGAATCCGCAGACTTCGTATGTTCTTATTATCGAAGAAATAAACAGAGGTAATGCCCCAGCAATCTTTGGTGATGTGTTCCAACTTCTTGACAGATCTTTTGAAGAAAAAACAGTAGATGGCATTACTTACCCAGTTGGCACTAGTGAGTATGGAATTACAAACGAGAATATTGCGAAGAAGGTATATAAAAACGGCAGGCACAAAGTAAGAATTCCTTCAAACCTATCTATCTTAGGAACAATGAATACCTCCGATCAGAATGTATTCACGCTCGACACAGCTTTCCAGCGCAGGTGGAATATGCGTCTTATTGAAAATAATTTTGATAATGTTCGTGGAACGCTTGCTTCTGCAAAAATCCTAGACACTAAGGTCTCTTGGCAAAGATTCTGTGACACCGTTAATACAATTATTATTGGGAACAGAGCTAAGATGGCATCTGCTGAAGATAAGAGACTTGGTGTGTATTTTGTACATGAGCAAGATTTGGAGTTTGATGACAGAATTCTACCAACAGGTAATTTCATGACAACTTATGACGAATTGAACGATTTAGTAAGGCACGAAATGCTGGGAACACTTGATGATGAAAAGAAAAATAGACTTTCTGAACTAAGAGCGGCTATGCAACACAACAGAAAGTTCCCAGAAAAAGTTATCAAATACTTATGGGATGATGCTTTCAAGTTTAATCCAGAAGCAATTTTTGACACCGAAAATATGGACAGCTTGGAAAGAGTAATAAAGACGTTTGTGAATAACAAAGGTGAGAACAGATTTAGGATTTTTAAGCAATCAGTTCGTGATGCTTTGTATCCATCCCAACCCTAATGAGAAAAGGTGGTGATTATTGATGGATCTAACCAAAAATTTGAGACAGCGCTGTCATGTCAATACAAATGAAGATGGTGATAGCTTCGTTGGCGTAAAGGCTGATACTGATGATGCGGTTATCTATTTTCCGATAGGATATCAGCTTCCAGACAACGATGACGATTTGCGTGTGGATATCAATAATCTGTTTGGAGTACTTGCTGCATTCATGAAGGAAGACCGAGTGATTGAAGCACCGAAATTTGAAGCTCCTCGAACTGTAGATTTTCCAATCCATGCATATCTAACTGTTATTCGTGGCTTTCTAAGGGCAGGAAGATATTATATTGAAACAGATCCGCAGTATAAAACCGATACAAAAGGGAGAACTTCATGGCCTAAAACGGTCAAAGAGCAAAGAGCATTAGTCCAGAAAAATGGATCTTTGATTTTTACTAATATGACCGTTCGTTCATCCACGCCAAACGCCAATAAAGAGATAACGCAAATTCATAAGTTTTGTGTTTATGAGGCGTTTGAGAAGATGGGATGGCTGTATGTTCCCTTCATGCCAGAGAAACCAGGAGTGCATCCGGGAATTAAGGAATCAATATACATATTGACAAAGAAACTTGCCACCACAAACAATGATAATGAGCAGAAGTTGTTCGGGGCAATGAAAGCTATGCTAGAGTATATTGATGAAAAGAGTTCTGATACACAGTATTTCTTTGGAACTGATCATTTTGAAAATGTGTGGGAACGAATGATTGATAAGGCTTTTGGTGTAGAAGATAAGTCACAGTACTTCCCCAAAACTCGTTGGCTTCTAGACTATGGAAAAGACAAAGAAAAAAGACCATTGTTTCCAGATTCTATCATGATTTATAACAATAAGTACTATGTCTTGGATGCAAAGTGTTATCGATATGGGTGGACAGCCAATCCAGAACATCTTCCGAACGGAACTGATATTAATAAGTAGATAACATATGGAGAATATTTGGAAAGAGCAAAAAGTGTTCCAAATGAGAGATTATTCAACTGCTTCATTATGCCATATAACAAAGCGGATAATCTTTTTAGAATGTCTGGTAATGTTGGAAATATTGGAGAGGCTGTTGGTGATTGGAGATACGACCCAGCGAATCCGCAAATGAAAAACTATGAGCGTATTCAGGGGATTGTCATGGATACAAGGTATCTTATGTACAATTATATCGGTACCCCGGAACAGCAGAGAAAGGAACTCGCAGAATGTATTGAGAAAGTTCTCGCAAGAGGACTGGTCTCTGCCCCTAAATAAAGCGAAAGCCTCCGATAAGTGGTAAGTGTATTACTTGTCGGAGGCTTTTTTATTTGTTGATTTTTCGCTGCCTGCTTCTTCTTTGAGCAGCAGCGTTGGCACAAGCTGGGCAACAGTATTTCTTGTTAGTTACGGTAGCATTAATAAGAAAATATTTATCGTGTTTGCAATTAGGATTCTCACATTCCTTATAAAGTTCGATTCCTGGTTTCATGTAGAAAATCGAAAAATATAAGGCTTCTAAGAATGTTGAAAGTTTCCAAGATGGAGACAATGTTTCAATATTAAATTGAGGAGAAATACCGCGAAGGTTTGCGTTGATTTCTGCACTGATAGTGGCTTTGGCAATTTTTACAAGCGCCTCCTTCATATCATCAGAAAAGTTCTCTCGTTTAGGGGCAGTATGATAGATGATTCGTGAAGCCTCTATATTCTTTATTACACCGACACGCTTTTGATAATTGTAATAGAAGTCGATTGTAGTTCGCAGATTTTCATCTGCACTCGGATAGTTAGTATATAGAGCAAAAAGGTTTCTGAAATGCCAATCCCTACTGCCGGGAATACCACTAATTCCATCACCCATTCCCATTCCAGCCAACTCATCAATATAAACCTTTTGATAACTCTGGGAAATAGTATCCCAAACCGAAATACATTCATTCTCAAAGAATTCTTGATTTCTACTTGTATCAGGCATGATATTGTAGCTGCGTATTAGTTCCGTGAAAGCATGATTGTTAGCGGTTGAATATACTGATGATGATAATTCCAACTTAACAGGATCTGAATATAGGAGGTAGGTTGTACAGATAAACATCTTTTTGTAATCACGTTTACCCGCTATGGCACTCATTAGCATTACGGTTGCCTTAACTCGTTCAATTATTGCCAAAAGAGCTACATCATCAATTGCTTCGTATTGTTCATCACTTATTGGGAAAAGAAAGCCGTACTTTTCCAAGAAAGAAATAGTAGCATCAATATTTCCTGTAGGTAATGAGAGCAACTGTCCTAAAATATTCTCAGAAATTACACCTCCTGCATTTCCCGACTGATTCAATCCCTTTTGTACTGAATATGAAAACCTGAGCGGCTCTTTATCCGTCAGCGAACAGACTTTCAACTTGAAGTGTGGCGCTTGACTGGGAGCATCAAAAATGGTTTCCTTTTGGCACTCACAAGGGTAGTTTTCAAATTCAAATAGATTATTTGATAAAAAATCAGAAATATTTTTCATGTTTTTCGCCTTCTTTATTCAAAAATATCAAATGAGGAGGTTACTTTTGTGACCAATATGCTTATCAAACCATCTAAATAATTTACTCCCCAGTATTATCAATATTATAATAACAGATAAATAATACAAATACAACATAAAACCCCTTACGCAAACAAATAGCGCGAGGGGTGTTTTAATGGAAATTTATTATATCAAGGATAGTGATAAATTAAAATTACGCTAAATCAAATGACTTAGCAGTAATAATCTCATCGTCTGAGATGCGCATTAGGACGGCGGGATGCATATAGGAAATCCGAAACAGCGAAAGCTGTGCGGAACTCCGATGCACCCACCGTATTTCGGCATGCTCATTTTCAGGCTCGGGGTCGGTGGAATCGGAATCCATCGGCCTCTTTTGTGTCCCACCGTTCTTGCCCACCAGGCAGAAAGGAAGGGACTTTATGAGAAAGTTCAAAACATCTGAAGACAACAGAACAAATTACATTTACTACACAGCTGAAGGAAAGAAGCTGGTCATCAAGCCGGGGATGGTTGGTGATGACGGAAAAGCAGTCACTGGAGAGATGATTACCATTCTTCACGAAATGGATGATGAACAGGTCGATGCTGACCGCCGTGAGGAGTATCACTGTCCAGTTCACTACCAGGCTTACTCCGATGGCGAAGGAGACGATGCGGATGACCGCAACTCTTACTTATGCGACACAGCTGCAGACCCATTGGAGCAGATGCTTGCCTCCATCAATGAGCAGGAGCATTCCGAAAAATTGGACAGGCTCAAGGCAGCACTCACAACTTTGACCGACCTTCAGAAGGACACCGTTTACAAGAAATTCTACCGCAACATGTCCAACGTGGATATTGCAGCGGAAGAAGGTGTATCAGAGACAGCAATCCGTAACCGCTTGAAAAAAATCTTCGCAAATCTTGCGAAAAAAAATTGAAAAATGGGGGTTCGATTCCCCCGCTTCTTTCGCATATGGACAGAGGGATACAACAAAAGACCCTCGGAAAGGAGCCAATGCAATGAAACACAAAGTATGTATCAACATTGCAAAACCCGGCGGTACACCGACCCCGGTAGTAAGAAGCGGTACGGTGCAGATTCGAAAGCGTCTGCTCGACTTCCTCTTTGGGCAGCAGGTCAATGTCCTTGTCCTGTCCCCCGGTGACTCGGTGCAGACTGTCGAGATCCGAGAAATGAAGGAAGGAGGTAAAAACCGTGACTAATAATCAGAAGTACAACTTATTTCTTGATGCGGTGAGAATCATCCGCTCCCTGGCTGATGTGTTCGAGGCAATCGCAGATACCTACAGAGATGCAACTGTAGTAGAAGCCGATGCCAGGGTCATTGATGCACAGGAAGTAAAGGAACTCCCTGCTGAGAAGGAAGTAACCATGGAAGATGTCCGTGCCGTTCTGGGTCAGAAGAGCCAGGCTGGTATGACTGTCGAGGTGAGAGAACTCATCACAAAATACGGCGGCACCAGACTGTCAGATATCGACCCGGCACAGTACAAGGCACTTCTCGCAGAAGCGGAGGTGTTAGGAAATGAGTAAACACGCTTTTCTTTCTCCTTCCGGATCATACCGCTGGCTGAACTGTACACCGAGTGCAATGCTCGAATCCGAGTTTCCTGGTGGCAGCAGTTCAGCCGCCGAAGAAGGAACCGCAGCCCACGCTTTTTGCGAATGCAAGTTAAAGAAAGCACTCCGCAGAAGAAGCAAAAGACCTGTCTCCGATTACGATAGTGATGAGATGCAGGAGTACACCGATAGTTATGTGGATTATGTGCTGGAGCAGCTTGAAGTCGCAAAGCAGACCTGCAAAGACCCAATGGTGCTGATTGAGCAGAAAGTAGATTTTTCAGAATATGTTCCGGACGGCTATGGCACAGCAGACTGCATCATCGTATCGGACGATACCATGCAGATTATTGATTTTAAGTATGGGCTTGGAGTCCTAGTAGATGCCGAACAGAATACGCAGCTGATGTGTTATTCCATCGGTGCGCTGAACATCTTCGACAGCTTGTATGACATCAAGCAAGTAACGATGCACATCTTTCAGCCTCGCAGGGAGAATGTCCAGAGCTGGACGATCCCGGTAGATGAACTGAAATCATGGGCAGAGAATGAACTGAAGCCGAAGGCACAGATGGCCTCAAATGGCGAGGGTGAATATCATCCCGGCGAATGGTGTCAGTTCTGTAAGGCAGCAGTCCGCTGCAGAGCAAGGGCAGAAGAAAAACTTCGTCTTGCACAGCAGGAGTTCAAGATGCCGCTGCTTCTTACGGATTCTGAAATTGAAGAAGTGCTGACCATCCTTCCCGACCTTACCAAGTGGGCTGACGGTATCCTGGCTTATGCCACCGATGCAGCAGTTAACCACGGCAAGGAATGGAACGGGTTCAAGGTTGTCGAAGGCAGATCCGTCCGCAAGTACAAGGACGAAGAACTGGTTGCACGAGCAGCCAAAGACCACGGCTATACCGATATCTACCGTCAGAGTCTTATCACCATGACGGAGATGCAGAAGCTGATGGGCAAGAAACAATTTGAACAGATCCTGGGTGACCTCATTGTGAAGCCCCAGGGTAAGCCGACCTTAGTCCCGGTAACGGACAAGCGTCCGGCAATGAACGTAACAAACGCCAATAACGAATTTAAACAGGAGGATTAATATCATGGCTATTTCTAAGACAAAAGTTATCACAGGTGTAAACACTCGTCTCTCTTATTTCCACGGCTGGGAGCCTACCAGCATCAACAACGGACCTGAGAGATACTCCGTTTCCGTACTTATCCCTAAGTCCGACACTGAAACGGTGAAGGCTATCAATGAGGCTATCGATGCCGCAATCGAAGAGGGTGTTGCCAAGTTCGGCGGCAAGAAGCCTAACAAGGCAGCAATTAAGCTTCCTTTGCGTGACGGTGATACCGAGCGTGATGATGAGGCATATAAGGGTCACTACTTTATCAATGCCAACAGCACAACTCCGCCTCAGATCGTGGACAAGTATGTGAAGCCTATCCTTGACCGCAATGAAGTATACTACGGTTGCTATGCCCGTGTATCTCTGAACTTTTATGCGTTCAACAGTAATGGAAACAAGGGCGTGGCATGCGGACTGGGCAACATCCAGAAGATCCGTGACGGTGAAAGCCTTGGCGGCAGAAGTTCTGCAACTGACGATTTCAGCACTGTGGCTGATGACGATTTCCTTTCCTAAACATATAATTCGGCGGGCGGCGGTGCTGCCACCGTCTGCTCACATTGAATAACGAGGTGAACGTAATGAACGAAGTATATGAATTTATGAAACAAGTCGATGTGATAGTCCTTTTCTGCCTGATCTACGGTCTTGCTATCAATGGTATCGTATGGGCAGTGTGCGAATTTTTCAGCTTTGTGGTCAAGAAGGCAAAAGCTTTTATTACAAAACACAAAGAGAAAAAGGCTGTACAGAAGGATGATGTGACGGAGTAAACATGATGGGCGGCGGAGGATATTCTTCTGCCGCCTTTGTCATAGAAAGGAGCAGCTATGCAGCATTTAAGCATTGATATCGAAACCTACTCCAGCGTGAGTCTGCAGAAAGCCGGAGTTTATAAATATGCCGAGAGTCCCGACTTCGATATCCTTCTGTTCGGTTACAGTGTGGATGGCGGAGCAGTCCGGGTCATAGACATTGCATGCGGAGAGAAGATTCCTACGGAGATTGTGGATGCCTTGTCGGACGAATCGGTTATCAAGTGGGCATTCAACGCACAGTTTGAGCGTGTGTGCCTGTCGAATTTTCTTGAAACATGGCTTTCTCCTGACAGCTGGCATTGCACGATGGTGTGGTCGGCAACACTCGGCCTGCCTTTGTCCATGGAAGGTGTAGGAGCAGTTCTGGGACTGGAGAAGCAGAAACTGACCAAGGGGAAAAATCTCATCAAATATTTCTGTGTTCCCTGTGCGCCTACCAAGACCAATGGCGGAAGAACCAGAAATCTTCCGCAGCACGATATGGAAAAGTGGGAGCAGTTCAAGGCATATAACCTCCGTGATGTGGAAACCGAGATGAGCATCCAGAAGAAGCTGTCCCGTTTTCCAGTTCCCGATTTCATTTGGGATGAATACCATCTCGACCAGGAAATCAATGACCGCGGCATCGGACTGGATATGACACTTGTGGAGCAGGCTATTGCCATCGACAGCATCAGCCGCAAAAGCCTCACACAGCAGATTCAAAATCTGACCGACCTTGACAATCCCAACTCCGTAGCACAGATGAAAGGGTGGCTTTCGGATAACGGACTGGAAATGGATACTCTCGGCAAGAAGGCTGTGGCAGAAACACTCAAGACTGCACCAAAGCATCTGGCAGATGTTCTTTCCCTCCGTCAGCAGCTTGCCAAGAGCAGTGTGAAGAAATACACCGCTATGCAGACAGCGGTGTGTAAAGACTCCAGGGCAAGAGGGATGTTCCAGTATTACGGTGCCAACCGAACTGGCTGATTTGCCGGGCGCATCATCCAGCTGCAGAATCTTCCGCAAAATCATATGTCTGACCTTGCCGATGCCAGGGCGCTTGTCCGAAGCGGAAACTATGATGCTTTGGAACTTTTGTATGACGATATCCCGGATACGCTTTCACAGCTGATCCGCACAGCATTCGTTCCACAGGATGGCAGGAAATTCATCGTGGCAGATTTCTCTGCAATCGAAGCGAGAGTCCTTGCCTGGCTTGCAGGTGAGAAATGGAGAATGCAGGTATTCGCCGACGGCAAGGACATTTACTGCAGTTCGGCATCGCGGATGTTTGGTGTCCCGGTAGAAAAACATGGCATCAACGGTCATCTCCGCCAGAAGGGTAAGATTGCGGAACTGGCTCTCGGTTACGGCGGTTCGGTCGGTGCACTCAAAAGTATGGGTGCTTTGGAGATGGGGCTTACCGAAGAGGAACTTCAGCCGCTGGTGAACGCATGGAGAAATGCCAATCCAATGATTACGGCTCTGTGGTGGGATATCGACAGAGCGGTAAAGACAACGGTACGGGAGCATATTTCAACTGAGGCGGCAGGACTGAAGTTTACCTATGAGAGCGGATTCCTTTTCATGAGACTTCCTTCCGGCAGACGGCTTGCCTATGTGAAGCCACGCATGGGTATCAACAAGTTCGGTAGTGAGTCCGTAACTTATGAAGGTGTGGGTGCTACGAAAAAGTGGGAGCGTCTTGAAAGCTATGGTCCGAAGTTTTGTGAGAATGCCATCCAGGCAATCGCGAGAGATATTCTCATGTATGCCATGCAGACACTTCGCAACTGCAGTATCGTTGCCCATGTCCATGATGAACTTATCATCGAGGCGGACAGGCGCATGAGCCTAAGTGCAGTCTGTGAGCAGATGTGCAGAACACCGCCCTGGGCGAAAGGACTTCTTCTTCGCGCTGACGGATACGAATGTGATTTTTATAAAAAAGACTGATTTTAGGGGGTTCGATTCCATCGGATTCTTCGCATATAGGCAGAAGGAATGGTCCTTCTGTCTATTTCATTTTTTAGGAGGATTCGCTATGGACGAATTAATCAGAATCAATTACGACAGTGAGTGCCCTACTGTGAACGGACGTGATTTGCATGAGGCTTTGCAGGTGAAGACCGCATACAAGGACTGGTTTCCGAGAATGTGCGAGTACGGATTTGTGGAAGGCAGAGACTTCTGCTCATTTTTGAGCGAAAGTTCCGGTGGACGTCCGGCGGTAAACCATCAGCTTACCATCGACATGGCAAAGCAGCTCTGCATGATTCAGCGCACCGACATCGGCAGAAAGTTCCGTCAGTACTTCATCCAGGTGGAAGAGGCATGGAACTCCCCGGAGGCCATTATGGCAAGGGCACTGCAGTTTGCCAATCAGCAGCTGGAACTTTTATCACAGCAGAACCTGGCGCTTACAGAAACCGTGGCTATTCAGAATCAACAGATCACAGAGATGAAACCGAAGGTCAGCTACTACGATGTGGTGCTGAACTGCAAAGACCTTATTTCTACATCTGCCATTGCCAAGGATTATGGCAAGTCTGCCATCTGGATGAATCGCTATCTCCATGAAAAAGGTGTGCAGTTCAAGCAGGGTGACATCTGGCTTTTATATCAGCGATATGCCCAGGAGGGTTATACCAGCACCAAGACTCATGCCTATCCCGGTACAAATGGTGAGACTCATACGAAGGTGCATACCTACTGGACGCAGAAAGGCAGACTCTTCATCTACGAACTGATGAAATCAGACGGTTATATGCCTCTGATCGAAATGGAGGTGTAAGCCGTGAACATCGATAAGTACAACTCCGAAGGGTACTATGACCCAACAAGTTATGAGGCTATGACCAATGTGGTAAAGGCGGACAAGCAGTCCGCTTTTCGCCCGCTCGTTTATATCTGCTCTCCGTTTTCCGGGGATACGGAAAGAAACAGCAATCAGGCAAGGAAGTACAGCCGTTTTGCCTATGAGCAGAATACGATTCCCGTGACACCGCACCTTTTGTATCCACAGTTCAGGGAGGATGAAAATCCAAAAGAACGCGCCGATGCCATGCATTTCAACTATGTGCTGCTTGGCAAGTGCAATGAACTGTGGGTGTTCGGTGATGTGATATCCAAGTGCATGGCACATGAGATTGGTATCGCAAAAAAGAGACAGCAGACCATCAGATGGTTTGACAGAAACTGCAAGGAGGTTATCCATGATTGATTTTACCCTTTATACCGCAAACTGCTGCGGTGACAGTTCCAACTGCATATATCCCAATAAGGCTCACATTACGGACTCGGCATCTTTCGTGGCTGCCATCAAGCAGGATCATGTATGCGCTGCTTATAAGAACAACTACCGCAACAATGACAATTTCATCGAAACGGATGTACTTCCGATGGACTGTGACAATGACCACTCCGATGATCCGAAAGACTGGGTCTATCCCTTGGACGTGGTGATGGCATTCCCGGATGTTTCCTTACTTGTCAGCTATAGCCGCAACAACATGAAGGTGAAAAACGGCAAGGCGGCAAGACCAAAGTTCCATGTGTATTTCCCTATCCCGACCATGACGAATGGAAAAGCCTATGCGGAACTGAAGAAACGCATCCAGGAGTTCTTCCCGCATTTTGATGCGGATGCCCTGGGTGAGGCTCGTTTCCTTTACGGCACCGATTCGCCGGATATTGAAGTATATAACGGAGCAAGCAATGTTGCTGACTTTATTGACCGCGATGAGTTCGCAGACTTTGATGCCAGTACGGAAGAAATCAGCGAAGGCAGCAGAAACAGCACCATGAGCCATATCGCAGGAAAACTCATCAAAAGATACGGTGCAACGGATGAAGCCCATGCCCTGTTTATGAAAACAGCGGAAAAGTGCAATCCACCTCTTGCTGATTCTGAACTGGATAAGATCTGGCGCTCCGCCACCAAGTTTGGCACCAAGGTATCCGAGTAGGACGGCTATATCGATCCTAAGGTCTATAACTCCGACTGCGTGTTAAAGCCGGAGGACTTCTCGGATGTAGGTCAGGCCACGGTACTGGCAAGAGAGTACAAAGGGAAACTTCGCTTTTCGCCTGCTACCGATTACATGGTCTACAACGGCAGCTTTTGGGAAGAAACCGCACCGAAGTCCCAGGGGATCTCCCAGGAATTGACGGAGCGTCAGCTGGAAGAGGCTGAAGCAGAAATCAAGAAAGCAATGAATGAGATGAACAAGAACGGTGCAATGGAGATCCTTGTGGCAATGGAACCTAAGAAGGCGGCGAATGCCTTCAACCGTCAGCAGGCACATTCATTCGAGATGTATGAGAATGCACTGAATTATAAGAAGTATGCTATCAAGCGCCGTGACTCCAAATACATCGCATCTGCTTTAAAAGAGGCAAGACCGATGCTTGAGATTGAGCAAAGGTTTCTGGATGCGGATGAATTTTTGTTGAACTGTCCGTCCGGTACAATAGACCTTCGCAAGGGCATCCGCAGTCTGCGTGACCATGACCCGGAAGATTTCATTACCAAGCAGACCGCTGTTGACCCCGGAAAAGACGGAGCGGATATCTGGCAGGATGCTTTGAACACCTTCTTCCAGAATGATGCTGCCCTTATTGACTATGTGCAGAAAATCGTAGGTCTGTCCGCAGTGGGCAAGGTCTATGTGGAGGCACTTATCATTGCCTATGGCGAAGGCAGAAACGGCAAGAGTACCTTCTGGAATGTGGTGTCGAGAGTCCTTGGTACCTACAGTGGCAATATCTCTGCCGATATGCTGACGGTCGGATGTCGCAGAAATGTTAAGCCGGAACTTGCCGAGGCCAAAGGCAAAAGACTGCTCATTGCTGCTGAACTGGAGGAAGGCATGAGACTCAACACATCCAATGTTAAGCAGCTTTGCTCCACGGATGAAATCTATGCAGAGAAGAAATACAAAGATCCGTTCTCCTATGTTCCTACCCATACGCTGGTGCTTTATACCAACCATCTGCCAAAGGTCGGTGCAATTGATAAGGGTACTTGGCGAAGACTCATCGTGATTCCATTTGGTGCCAAGATCGAGGGCAGTTCGGATATCAAGAACTATGCCGACTATCTGTTTGAGAAGGCCGGCGGTGCGATTCTTTCCTGGGTGATTGAAGGTGCAAAGAAGGTCATTGCCGATGACTTCCATATCACCGCCCCGCAAAAAGTCCAGGAAGCTATCGATGCCTATAAGGAAAACAACGACTGGATGAGTGCGTTTTTAAATGAACGCTGCGAGATTGATGATACCGCCGTGGTCAAGTCGGGAGAACTGTACAATGAGTACCGTTCCTTCTGCTTACAGGTGGGTGAGTATGTTCGCAGTTCCGCAGATTTCTATACCGCAGTTGAATCCTTTGGTTTTGAACGATTCAGAAACAGAAACGGCAGATTTGTCAAAGGCTTAAAACTAAAGACAGAGTTTGAATAAGCCTTATGCCGATATGTGTGACACCTTATGCTACCTTTCTTACTAACTTTTCTATAGAGCCTAAAAAAACAGATATATAGAAAAGTATAGAAAATACCCTGCATAAGGCGACACACATTCCAATATTAAGCCGTGATGGAGGTGCGGAATATGCGTGAAAAAGAAGTCGAGCAGGCTCTTGTCCGCTCCGTCAGGAAAGCGGGTGGGCTATGCATGAAATTTACCTGTCCGGGCATGGACGGTGTGCCGGACAGACTGGTGCTTCTCCCTTTTGGGAAGTGTGCCTTTGTGGAATTAAAGGCTCCCGGTAAAAAACCGAGGCCGTTACAGATACGAAGAATGAAACAGATTACCGCTCTTGGTATTCCCTGCTATGTGATTGATGCCAAAGAGCAGATAGGAGGTGTACTTGATGCAATATCATCCCCATGATTATCAGACCTATGCGACCAACTTCATATTGGAACATCCGGTGGCGGCGGTGCTTTTAGAAATGGGACTTGGGAAAAGTGTCTGCACTCTGACTGCAATCTATGAACTGATGCTAAACCGTTTTGAAGTGGAAAGCGTTCTGGTCATTGCACCTCTTCGGGTAGCAAGAGATACTTGGCCTGCGGAGATTGAAAAATGGGATCACTTAAAAGGGCTTACTTATTCGGTGGTCATCGGAACAGAGGCTGAAAGGATAGCTGCCTTAAACAGACCCGCCCACATCTACCTCATTAACAGAGAAAATGTGGACTGGCTCATTTCAAAGAGCGGTGTTCCCTTTGATTTCGATATGGTGGTCATTGATGAACTTTCCTCATTCAAATCTTACTCAGCCAAACGCTTCAAGAGCCTGCTGAAAGTAAAACCAAGGATAAAAAGGATGGTGGGACTTACAGGTACGCCATCCAGCAACGGACTTATGGATCTGTGGGCAGAATTTCGAATACTTGATATGGGTCAAAGGCTCGGCCGGTACATTACGAACTACCGAAATATGTTCTTTGTGCCGGATAAGCGGAATCAGCAGATGATTTTTTCCTATAAGCCAAAGCCGGGAGCGGAGAAACTCATCTACCAGCTGATTTCGGATATTACGATTTCCATGAAGTCGGCTGATTTTCTGAAAATGCCGGAATGCGTGATAAACGAAGTTCCGGTGGTTCTTTCTGAAAAAGAAAGAAGTCTTTATGAGGAAATGCGTGATGAGATGGTCATTTCCCTGGAAGAGGAAGAAATTGATGCAGTAAATGCAGCGGCTCTTTCCGGGAAACTTCTGCAGATGGCAAACGGTGCTGTCTATACCGAGGAGAAGGAGATCGTGAATATCCACGACCGCAAACTGGATGCCCTGGAGAACCTCATCGAAGGCGCAAACGGCAAACCCGTTCTGGTTGCATACTGGTATAACCACGATTTGCAGAGAATCAAGGAACGGTTTAAGGTTCGTGAGATAAAGACCTCCCAGGATATCAAGGACTGGAATAACGGCGAGATACCTGTTGCCGTGATACATCCTGCGAGTGCCGGACATGGACTGAACCTGCAAAGCGGTGGCAGCACTCTTGTGTGGTTTGGACTTACCTGGTCGTTGGAACTGTATCAGCAGACCAATGCCAGACTCCACCGCCAGGGACAGACGGAGACAGTGGTCATCCACCATATCATTGCAAAGGACACCATCGATGAAGATGTGATGAAAGCACTCCGCAGAAAAGAAAAAACACAGTCCGACCTTATCGATGCTGTCAAAGCAAGGCTTCGGAGGTGATGCTTATGGCTGACCCTTATGAAAACCTTGCAAATACCATTATTACAACAGCTGCCAAGGACTATATGGCGGCATTAAAGATACTGAAAAAATCACCCGCAAATGTAACTGCTAAAAGTACCGTGGATGAGTGTGAGCGTTTCTTTCGTTCCTCCTGGTATGCGGCACTTACAAGCGTGGACTGTGAATTCCTTATACGAAGACTGAGAGAGGAGGCTTTGAAAAAATGACCGCAAAGGAATATTTAAGACAGGCCTACCGCCTGAACGAGAGAATCAACTCTCATATTGAGGAACTGGAAAACCTGCGTGACCTTTCCACCCGCATTCAGGGAGTCAGTTACGGAGAACATATTCCTTCTCCCAATAGACCAACGGATGCTCCTTTTACAAAGGTGCTGTTTAAGATTATGGACTACCAGGAGAAAATCAATCATGAGATCGACACCCTTGTTGACCTCAAGGCAGAGATGGAAGATGCTATCGAGAAACTGTTCAATGTGGATGAACGCCTTCTTCTCCGCTATAGATACCTGGATAATCATTCATGGGAAGAAATCGGTGTGCTGTTAAATGCGTCTGTACGCACCGTACATCGTATTCATTCTTCTGCACTGCAGAACTTTTCTGTCCCGGAATAAAAGTTGGCACACTTTGGCAGAGAATGGTACAGCCCTTATAGGTATAATGGTAGTATAGAAAACTGTATGATGAACGAAGCCTCAAGGGAGAAAATCCCCTGGTGCTTTTGTTTGGGCGTACGCTATATTATGTCGAATGAAGAAGATTTAATGTAGTTGTTTTGGTAGAAGGAACGAAGTAAGGGGACATAAGCACACGACGGTAGTTAGTGTATATAAAACAATAGGGTAAAATTGCTATTTGATGAAGGTGATGACAAAATGGTAAAAACAGAAGCGTTTCCAACTATTCGAATGAAAATTGACAGATTATTAAAAACTACAAATGAATATCAGCTTAATGATCTTGTGAAGGCGGTATATTGTATTAATCTGTGTATCAACAACAGACCAGTTTTGGAATCTTGTTTGGCATTAAATGCCTGTCTGATTGAATATGAAGAAAAAGGCAGTAAGAGGATTGGAACATATGATGAATTCAAAGGGTTCTTTGGTAAAATATATGATGTTATGAAACCAGGGATAGCAGACGATTACACGGTAGAAGATTTTGGTGAAGTCCAGCTTAGATATAATGATAAGTTTTACCGTGTAATAATCGGAACTGGTCATAATAATGTTTATGCTTGTCTCAATTTTTTACCTACTTTAGCAAGAAATATTTCGCGGGAAGAGGAATTATGCCTGGCTTTAGAGTATGTATCTGGAACGATTGATTATTTTATAGAAGAAAATAAGAATGATGGCGTTGTAGAAAAAAGGTTTGTTCTTCCGACTGAAATATTATTTTATAAAGTACAGAAATTCTTTAAGGAGGAAGTAAAGAAATATGATATTCTTGAACTTGATTCTTTAATGATGAGTGAAGGAACTACTATTGAAAAAGCCATTTTGTATGCAGGGAAGATAATATTTATCCTTTGTACAATGTTTCTTTGTTAATTGATTTATATGATATATGGGAAAATAAAATCGATTTCAAAGAACAGATTTCAGTTGCGAATGAGGGAATCATTGACAGAATTTATAGTTTGTTTGAAATGGATCGGTCAAGAAGTTGTTCAATATTTGCACCTGCTATGATATTTCCAGAGCAAAAATATGATTCAAGCCAGAGAACATATACATTTATAGCAAAGGCTTCTCGTGGAGTAGTTGTCGCGCTTAATGCAGATGAATATGAGGAGGGACAGTTAGAAAAGGAAATTGCTAATATAGAGAAATATCATAAAAGCGGAACACTTCATATTGTGGAAACATTTAACCGTTTTGATAAAAGTGGATTAAGGGGGATTCATATTCCTGCCGATATGCCAATAGAATATTTAATTTATGATAGTTTTATGAATCCGAATCAAATGCACATGTCTTTGGGCGAGGAAGGGAAGAAGAGAAAAACTTGTACAGCGCTAGATGTTATATATTATCTAAATTTCATGGATGACATAGATGAATTATTTGAGTATCTATCTTATTCAAATGAGAAAGATTATGAAAGTTCGTTTGGTTTTGGAAGTGATGCTGCTTTATATTTTACATGGAAAAATCAAGGCCGGTATATTGCAAAGGGTGCAATTATATTTAATATGGTTGATGTAGGATATGATACAGAGAATGAAGCTGTTGTTGACTATTTTAAAGAGGAATTGAAAGATTATCCATTCCATATGAGGGATTATCTTTTCCGTGAACAATTTTCGTGGAAAATTGAAAAAAGAGATTTTGATACATATGAATATACAGTAAAACATGGAATGGGATTTGGTGGTATATATCTTCCACTGCCTCAAAAAAATTATGATTTTTTGACGAACAATGTGGAGTTCTACAAAGATGTAAAAGATTTTGGAGAATATCGTCAGTGGATTCAATTGTTGGAAGAGATTATAACAGAAGGATTTGATTCAATAAAATGTATATTTGAGGACAATAAGGCAATTAGTAACACCGGAATACAGATTGCTTTTATGCCTATTGAGTATGCTGTTCATGCAGGGCATGAATCTTTTTTATATGAAGATAGGATATATGTATATAGTGATGCTCAATACTATAGTCATAAATGGATTATCAGATATGTTGTAAAAGATATTAATCGGATTTATGAAGATATTCAAGAGGCAAAAAATAGAAGTACAGAATTCAATATATTGCGCGAAATATTGATTCCATTGCTAGATAGGATGCCTGATTTGAATGAGCTATTTGAATCAAAAAGAAAAAAAGTTTCTCTTGAAAAAAAGAAAGTGGAAGTTTTTTGACATCTGTAGAGTATAAATGGGACAATAATGTACAGAATTTTTCTCCTGAGGATTATCACTATCATGAAGTTCGAAAAAGAATAGCAAATGTTTGTCATGGCAATATGATAAAACCTGGAGTATACCGTGGTCGAGAAGCAAATCAAATTATACGTGCTATGCAAAAAGCAATAGTTGAAGATTTTGAGGGCGAAGTATCAAAATATTCATGGAGTGAGTTGCATTATTCATTGCTGGATTATCATTCGACTTTGTTACACGATATAAATATAAATTGGAAAAGATATGGATCTTATTCTGGTTTAGATGAGGCGAAGGATAAAGAAGTCAGAGATCGAATTATTGAACAAAGGGAAAAAGCTAAGCATGATGACAGAAATACACTTTATCTAATAGAAACAAATTTGTATTTGCATTGTGAATCAGGGACACTTGCAAATAGAGATGATATAAATCTTTTACTAGCATATGCTAATTGGTTGGTTGTCCTAAGTGATGTAGCAGATATATGCTACTTTGCGGATAATGAAGCCTATATAGAAATAACAAATGAGTATGTTGTAGATACCTTAGCAGATGAATAAAAGGCTGAGTCGTTAGATGGGGTGCATCATAGGATATATTCATATTCAGAGGGGCTAAAGAGAGATCATGAAATAGATTGTAAATACCTTGAAAAAGTGAAGGAAACATTTAAGGAAGACGTGGGGGTTGCTTTCATAGACTTCATGGATATCTTATCGTATTTCAGTTATTCTTTTTCAGAGACAATTGCTAAGAAAATAGGTAACAATGTATTCAAAGTGCCTATAAAAGAAGTACTGAGAGATTTTTTGGGACAAATGAATAATGCTATCACAGAAGATACTGCAAATATTCTTTTAAACTATTTAATGGTGTCTTCCCAAAATCTCAAGACAGAAAATGGTAAGTCGGATTTTTACCTTCCAATTGGAAAAAGAAGAACAAGGGATACAAGGTTTGAATTAATGCCTCTGGTAAAAATTAATGATGATGTTATATTTTCACCTATTACTCTGGATCACTTGAAAAAGGATTGGATTAATGGAATAACGGATTTTATTTTACCATACGAAATACATCTTACCAAAACAATTAATACTGGATTGGAAAAATTCATATGAGAAAAAGATTGTTTATAACATAGTGAATTTGTTTAAAGAGAAAAAATTTGATATTGTAAGGCAAAATTTTGAATTAAGGAAATTAAATAAAACACATCCACAGTGGCTTGGAGATTATGATGTATTTGCTGTAGATAATAAAAACAAGTCTATTTGGATTGTAGAATGTAAAGTGATTGAAAAAGTAGCTACTTTCTACGATATGTATCGTCAACAAAATAGATTTTTCAATGAGCATAAAGAAGATGAAATGTTCCAAAGAAGAATTGATTATTTACAAGAGAATGCTGCTCAGGTTATTCAGCAACTTGGGTGCGCAGATTATGCAGAATATAAAGTAATACCATACATGTGTATGAATAAGGTACTGATTTCAAGGTATAAAAAAATAGCATTTCCTATCGTATCGTATCCAGAATTAGAGGAAATTATTTCTGGTGTCATAAGGGAATAATATTTTTACATATCAACTTATAAAAAACTGCACCCCTATCTTTATAATCGTTAAAAGGTTCAAAAACCTCGGTAGTCTGCACCCCCTAAACTGACTACCAATTGACTACTACAGACTACTACACTTGGTCTCGAACTGCCGTAATTTTGCCACTTTCACCACAGTTTCCGGAAAACTGTAACTCTTGAAGAAATCCAAAAAAGTGCGTAAAATAGGGCAAAACGAAGCATTTCAGGAGGAAAAATACAATGATTAAGATACTTTTCATCTGCCACGGTAATATCTGCCGTTCCCCCATGGCAGAGTTCATTTTAAAAGACAAAGTCGAAAAGCGGCATCTCACCTCCCGCTTCGAGATTGCTTCCGCCGCCACCTCCACAGAAGAGATCTGGAACGGAAAAGGCAATTCGATTTACCCGCCGGCGCAGGCAGAATTGAGACGGCGTGGGATTGGCGGGACGGCGTACACGGACTTTAGCGGAAAGCGTGCCAGACAGGTGACCGGGGAAGACTATAAGCATTATGACTATCTGCTCTGTGCAGATACTGCGAATATCCGCAATACGATCCGGATTACGGGAGCGGATACGGAGAGGAAGATCGGGCTGTTGTTAGATTACACGGACAGACCGGGTTGCTCGATCGCAGACCCTTGGTACAGCGGTAATTTTGAGGATACCTACCGGGATGTGGATGCCGGATGCGAGGGATTTCTGGCATACTTAAAAGAAAAAGGCGCAATATAGAAAAGATGGCGGCAATGCACCGTGCCGCACATATTTTACAAATTATTTGAAAAAATATCTTGAAAACCCCAGAATGATGTGGTATAAATGTTACAACATTAAATTGTTAAAGCATGAAAGGCTATGAAGGAGACTCTTATCTTCAGACATCGACAGGAATACAGCGTCACCGACTGAGAGCGCTGTTTGGGAGAGAAGATAACGGGAACACTCTGGAGCAGACTGGTTGAACAGGCGGTTATCCTGCGGGTAGAAGTAAGAGTGGGACGGCGGCGGTAAAGTAGGTCAGTACGTTGGTGCGCGTTAAGCACAAAGAGTGGAAGAATGATTTTTACGAATCATTTTTCAAAGCGGGTGGTACCGCGGGAATACAAGCAGAAGTTGCAGAAGAAGATCCCGCCCCGGAAAGACAGTTTGTCTTTCCGGGGCTTTTTTCATTCATAGGAAATTACGTCCTATGAATGAAAAAGCCCTCCAGGCAGGAGCGCACTGCGTCGGAGTAGAATTTTATGTCGCTGGAGCAACCCGCCGCAGGCGGAGAATCCTGCAAAGCAGGATTCTTTCTTGGTCTAAAGGAAATATTGCATCAGGTTAAATGAGAAAGCAGTGTATCCTATAGAGCAGAAGCCCTGACAGACGGGATATGCATCTTACAAAAAGGCAGAGAGTGCTCTGCATACCGCATCAGGCAGTCAGCCAATGTCGGCGCAAGTGTGCGGCAAGCGCACACATGATTCTTGAAAAAGCAGCCGATGCACGAAAGGAATCCCGTCCCGCACCTAGATCAATCCGGCAGCACCGGACGAAAAGGAGCGTACAATATGGAATATGTAACAGGAGTGAGCAAAAAAGAAACGGTGGAAATCAGTGAAATCCTTTCCGGGGATTTCGAGGGAAAACAGGTAAAAGTGAATGGCGCCGTCCACACCATCCGCGATATGGGCGAGGTTGCATTTGTGATCCTGCGCAAGAGAGAGGGATTACTGCAGTGCGTATTTGAAGAGGGAAAAACAAAGTTCGATTTAAAAGAACTGAAGGAAGCGTCGACCATCGAGGTGGAGGGAACCGTGCGGGCAGAGCACCGCGCGCCGAACGGATTTGAGGTACGTCTGGATACAATCCGCGTGTTGTCGGAACCGGCGGAACAGCTTCCGTTTGCGATTTCCAAGTGGAAACTGCCAACGACGTTGGAGACGAATCTGGATCACCGTGCGATTGCGTTGCGCAACGTCAGAGAGCGGGCGAAGTTCCGCATCCAGGAGGGCGTGGTCAGAGGATTCCGTGATTTTCTGTACAGCGAGGGGTTTACGGAGATTCATACACCGAAGATCGGAGCGAAAAGCGCCGAGGGCGGCGCGAATCTGTTCCGGCTGGAGTATTTTCACAGACCGGCAGTGCTGCAGCAGAGCCCGCAGTTTTACAAGCAGATGATGGTGGGCGTGTTCGACCGGGTATTTGAGACCGCGCCGGTGTTCCGTGCGGAAAAGCACAATACCAAGCGTCATTTGAACGAATATACCAGCCTTGACTTTGAGATGGGATACATCGACGGATTTGAGGACATCATGGCGATGGAAACCGGATTTTTACAATATACCATGAAGTTTTTGGAGCGGGATTACGCCAAGGAATTAAAGATGCTTGGCGTGACGCTTCCGAATGTGGAGCAGATCCCGGCGGTTCGCTTTGATGAGGCGAAACAGAAAGTGGCGGAAAAATATCACCGCCAGATCAGAAATCCTTACGATCTTGAGCCGGAAGAGGAAGCGCTGATCGGACAGTATTATAAGGAAGAATGTGGTGCGGATTTTGTATTTGTGACACATTACCCGTCGAAAAAACGTCCGTTTTATGCGATGGACGATCCCACGGATCCGACATACACGCTGAGCTTTGACCTGTTGTATCACGGACTGGAGATCACGACAGGTGGTCAGAGAATCCACGATTATCAGATGTTGCTGGATAAGATCGAGAAGCGCGGCATGACGACCGAGGGCATGGAACAGTATCTGGCGGTATTCAAATACGGCATGCCGCCGCACGGCGGACTGGGAATCGGACTTGAGCGCCTGACCATGAAGCTGGTCGGCGAGGACAATGTCCGCGAGACAACCCTGTTCCCAAGGGATCTAAGCCGGTTAGAACCGTAGAAAAATAAAAAGCAACAAAGCGGCTTAAATCCCTTTTAGATTCTAAGCCGCCTGGAACTGTAGAAAAATACAAAGAGAACAAAACGGCTTAAAATAACAACAGAAAAGGAACTCACACATGAACATAGAACAACAGATTGCAGACTACAAGCCGTACAATGAGCAGGAAGCACACGATCAGGCAGTGATGCGGCAGCTTCTTGCCACACAGCCGGATTTATTTACAAGAGAGAATCAGGTGGCGCATATGACAGCGTCATCGTGGCTGTTGAACGCCACGCACGATAAGGTGCTGATGATCTATCATAACATTTATCACTCGTGGGCGTGGACGGGCGGTCATGCGGACGGAGACAGAGACCTTCTGGCGGTTGCGAAGCGCGAGGCGATGGAGGAGACCGGCGTGACAGAGATACGGGCGATTTCGGAAGACATCTTTTCACTTGAGATTCTGACGGTCGACGGGCATGAAAAGCGTGGAGTCTACGTGCCGTCGCATCTGCATCTGAATGTGTCGTATCTTCTGGAGGCGGATGAAGAGGAAGTGCTTCGCATCAAGCCGGATGAGAACAGCGGTGTGCGGTGGTTTTCCCTGGAGGAGGCGCTCGCGGCGTGCAGTGAACCGTGGATGATTGAGAGAGTATACAAAAAGCTGAATGCAAAAGTGCGGGAGCGTTTCGGCGGGACGTACGGGATGCAGAGAGGAGAATGACAGTGAAAGATTTGGGAACAAAACGGCTTGAGACAGAGCGGCTGATTTTGAGACGTTTTACATTAGAAGATGCAGAAAAAATGTATGAGAACTGGGCGGGCGATCCTGAGGTCACAAAGTTTCTGACCTGGCCGACACACGAGAGCGCAGAGATCAGCAGACAGATATTAAAAGAGTGGGTAGCGGCCTATGACAATCCGGAGATATACCAGTGGTGTATCGAGGAAAAGGAGAGCGGAGAGCCGGTCGGCAGTATCGCTGTCGTGAGCCGCAATGAAAAGGCGCAGTCCTGCGAGATCGGTTATTGCATCAGCAGGAGCCGCTGGCACAAAGGCATTACCACGGAGGCACTTGCCGAGGTCATGCGCTATCTGTTTGAGGAGGTCGGCGTACTGCGGCTGGAGTCCAGACATGATCCGAAGAATCCGTATTCCGGAGAGGTCATGAAAAAATGCGGCATGCACTACGAGGGCACGAGAATCCGTGCAGACTGGAACAATACCGGTATCTGTGACTGCGCATTGTACGGCATGGTGACATACGTGGGTGCCGGGAATGTGGCACAGACGACAGATAGCGTGCAGTTGAATGGAACTGCAGGATGGGCAGCGGACGGTGCAGAGGCGAAAGGGGAGAAGCAGGGAGCGCAGACAGAGCGCACACCGAAGAACGTGATTTCCGATGAGACGATCGAGTACGTCGGAATCCTTGCGAAGCTGGAGCTTGACGACGAGGAAAAAGAGCGGGCGAAGAAAGATATGGGAGAGATGCTCGATTACATTGACAAACTCAATGAACTGGACACGGAGGGCGTGGAACCGATGTCACATGTATTCCCGGTGAATAATGTGTTTCGGGAGGACGTGGTGACAAACGGCGACGGAAGTGCAGACACACTTGCGAACGCTCCGGTGAAAAAAGACGGCGGCTTTAAGGTTCCGAAGACGATTTCATAGGGCAGGGCATGAGAGAGCGTGCATGCGCATGAAAGAGGGAAAGTGAGGAAAACAGATGAGTTTGATGAGTTTGACTGCCGTGGAACTAGGCAGAAAGATAAAAGAAAAAGAAGTGACCGTCGAGGAGGCAGTGACGGCGGCTTTAGATGCGATTGAGAAGCGTGAGGCACAGGTGCACAGCTTTGTGACGGTCGATAGAGAGGGTGCATTAAAGCGTGCCAAGGAAGTGCAGGCGAAGATTGATGCGGGAGAACTGACCGGACCGCTTGCGGGTGTGCCGGTAGCGATCAAGGACAACATGTGCACGAAGGGGCTGCTTACGACTTGTTCTTCCAAAATTTTATACAATTTCGTCCCGACCTACACAGCGGAGGCGGTCCTTAATCTGGAAAAGGCAGGAGCGGTCATCCTCGGCAAGACGAACATGGATGAGTTTGCTATGGGAAGCACGACCGAGACCTCGGCGTACGGCGTGACAAAAAATCCATGGAATACCGGGCATGTGCCGGGTGGTTCGTCAGGCGGTTCCTGCGCGGCGGTTGCAGCGGAAGAGTGCAGCTATGCGCTCGGTTCCGACACCGGTGGCTCGATCCGTCAGCCGAGCTCCTTCTGCGGCGTGACCGGCATCAAGCCGACTTACGGAACGGTATCCCGGTACGGACTGATTGCCTACGGTTCCTCCCTGGATCAGATCGGACCGATCGCCAAGGATGTGACCGACTGCGCGACGATCTTAGAGGCGATCGCATCACATGACGTCAAAGATTCCACATCGGTGCAGCGTGAGGATTATGATTTTACATCGGCGCTTGTGGATGATGTGCGTGGGATGAAGATCGGTATTCCGAGAGACTATTTCGGCGATGGACTGGATCCGGAGGTAAAGGCGGCGGTTCTTGGCGCGGCAAAGAAGCTGGAGGAGAAAGGTGCGATCGTGGAGGAGTTTGACTTGAGTCTGGTCGAGTATGCAATTCCGGCTTACTATGTCATCGCCTGCGCGGAGGCGAGCTCCAACCTGGCACGTTTTGACGGGGTCAAATACGGATACCGCACAGAGCAGTATGACGGGCTTCACAATATGTACAAAAAGACCCGCTCCGAAGGATTTGGCGCGGAAGCGAAGCGCCGTATCATGCTGGGTTCCTTCGTGCTGAGCAGCGGTTACTACGACGCCTACTACTTAAAGGCACTCCGCACGAAGGCGTTGATCAAGCAGGCGTTTGACAAGGCATTTGAAAAATATGACGTGATCTTAGGACCGGCGGCACCGACGACGGCACCGAAGCTCGGTGCGTCCTTGAGTGATCCGCTGAAAATGTATCTGGGCGACATCTATACGATTTCCGTGAACCTTGCGGGACTTCCGGGAATTACGCTTCCATGCGGAACGGATCAGAGCGGACTCCCGATCGGTTTACAGCTCATCGGCGATTGCTTCGCGGAGAAAAAAATCATCCGCGCGGCATATACTTACGAGCAGACCAGAAGCTACGAACACAGTCCGTTGGCACGATGACAGTGGGAGGATGAGATAGATGAGCAAAACATACGAAACCGTAATCGGACTGGAAGTCCATGTAGAATTAGCGACAAAGACAAAAATTTTCTGCGGCTGTTCGACAGCCTTTGGCGGAGCGCCCAACAGCCACACCTGCCCGGTGTGCACCGGTATGCCGGGATCCCTTCCGGTATTGAACAAGCAGGTGGTGGAATATGCGATGGCAGTCGGACTTGCGACGAACTGCACGATCACCCAGTATTGCAAATTTGACCGCAAGAACTATTTTTACCCGGATAATCCGCAGAACTATCAGATTTCCCAGCTGTATCTGCCGATCTGCCGCAACGGCGGCGTGGAGATCGAGACGGCTGCCGGCAAAAAGACGATCGGCATTCACGAGATCCATATGGAGGAAGATGCGGGAAAACTGGTGCACGACGAGTGGGAGGACGTGTCCATCGTGGATTACAACCGTTCCGGCGTTCCGCTGATCGAGATCGTGTCGGAACCGGATATGCGCTCTGCGGAGGAGGTCATTGCCTATCTGGAAAAATTGAGGCTGATCATCCAGTATCTCGGCGCATCGGACTGCAAATTAAACGAAGGTTCCATGCGTGCCGACGTCAACCTGTCCGTCAGGGAGGCGGGAGCCGCTGAGTTCGGAACACGTACCGAGATGAAGAACCTGAACTCTTTCAAGGCGATTGCGAGAGCCATCGAAGGCGAGCGCGCCCGCCAGATCGAACTGATCGAGGAGGGGAAAAAGGTCATCCAGGAGACCCGCCGCTGGGATGACAACAAGGAATCCTCCCACGCGATGCGATCCAAGGAGGACGCACAGGACTACCGTTATTTCCCGGAGCCGGATCTGGTTCCGGTGGTCATCAGCGACGAGTGGATTGAGCGCGTGAAGGCACGCCAGCCGGAGATGCGGGATGAGAAGCTGATCCGCTATCAGGATGAGTTCGGTCTGCCAAAATACGATGCGGAGATCCTGACCGGAGATAAATCGTTTGCAGATCTGTTTGAGGCAGCGGCCGCGATCTGCGGAAAGCCGAAAAAAGTCTCCAACTGGATCATGACGGAGACAATCCGCCTGTTAAAAGAAAATGAGATGGATCCGGATCAGATCCGCTTTTCACCGGAACATCTTGCAAAGCTGGTGGATCTTGCGGATGCCGGTTCCGTCACCAACACCGTGGCAAAGGAAGTCTTCGAGAAAGTCTTTAAAGAGGACATCGATCCGGAAGCTTATGTGAAGGAAAAGGGGCTTTTGACAGTCAATGACGAGGGAGCACTCCGTGAGACGGTGGCGAAAGTCGTTGCGGAGAATCCGCAGTCGGTGGAGGATTACCACAACGGAAAAGAAAAAGCGATCGGCTTTCTGGTCGGACAGACGATGAAAGCGATGAAGGGAAAAGCAAATCCTGCACTGGTGAACCAGATCTTAAAAGAATTGCTGTAAGCGGTCAGTGTCTTTTGTAGTGATAAGCAGTACTATTAGAAATAGATACCTGAAAGTTCCAGATAACCATACGGCAGCAAATTTTGACCGCAAAATCCGGTATTTCTAACCAAGCGAAGGCTGGCATTCATGATGATCCGTGTCTTTCCAAGTTTGGAGCACTCCTCGGACACCCTCCGGGAGAGTCCAAACGTGGAAGAGACACGGAATGAAATACCAGCCGCGGCATGGAAGAAATACTTGAATTTTGCTTCAAAAAATTTGCCGCCGTATGGTTATCCGGAACTTTCTGTTCTCAGTTCTTCCTGCAATACTGCTTATCCCTTAAAAAGGCACAGCCGGTTTATCTGCGGTTTGGATTCCGGTATTTTTCTTCACAATACTTGCAGCGGTAGACTTCCTTTTCCTCATCGGTCAGGAGGAAGATCTGGTCGAGTTCCTGCTCGATGGAAGTGATACAGCGCGGATTCCTGCAGGTGATGACATTCTTGACCTGCTTTGGAAGGTGCAGCTCCTTTTTCTCATAGATCTTGTCGTCCTTGATGACGTTAACTGTGATATTGTGATCGATGAAGCCGAGGATGTCGAGATCCAGCGCTTCGACCGGGCATTCCACCTTCAAGATATCCTTCTTGCCCATTTTGCTGCTCTTTGCATTCTTGATAATCGCAACTGTGCAGTCAAGCTCATCGAGCTTCAGATCGTGGTAGATCTGCAGGCTCATGCCGGCTTTGATATGGTCTAATACAAAACCCTCGTGGATTCCACTGATATTTAACATGTATCTGTCCTTTCTGTCGATTTTATTTAATCGACCCTGATATCTAAGAGTGTTAAGATCAGCGCCATGCGGACATAGACGCCGTACTGTGCCTGCTTGAAGTAGGCGGCTCTCGGGTCATCGTCGACCTCGACGGAGATCTCGTTGACTCTCGGAAGCGGATGAAGCACCAGCATATCATCCTTGGCGAGATCCATCTTCGCTTTGGTCAGAATGTAGAAGTTCTTTAAGCGGACGTAGTCTTCCTCGTTGAAGAAGCGTTCCTTCTGTACACGGGTCATGTATAAAACATCCAGATCCGGCATGGCGTCTTCCAGACGCTCCACCTCGGTGAACGGGATGTTGTTCGCCGCAAGCACGTCCTCGCGGATGTAGCTCGGGATTCTAAGCTCTTCCGGGGAGATCAGCACGAAGCGGATGCCCGGGTAGCGGATCAGTGCAGAGATCAGAGAATGTACGGTGCGTCCGAATTTTAAGTCGCCGCAGAGTCCGATCGTGAGATTGCCAAGGCGTCCTTTTAAAGAACGGATGGTTAACAGATCGGTAAGAGTCTGGGTGGGATGCTGATGACCGCCGTCGCCGGCATTGATAACGGGAATTCGGGATTTCTGGGAGGCAACAAGAGGTGCACCTTCCTTTGGATGACGCATAGCACAGATATCTGCATAGCAGGAAATAATACGAATGGTATCGGAAACACTTTCACCTTTGGATGCCGAACTGGAATCGGCACTGGCGAAACCTAAAACAGAACCGCCGAGATTTAACATGGCAGCTTCAAAACTTAATCTGGTACGGGTGCTTGGCTCATAAAAACAGGTCGCCAGCTTTTTCCCTTCGCATGCATGGGCATACTTCTGTGGGTACTTCTCGATATCGTTGGCAAGATCCAAAAGCTTGTCCAACTCATCGACGGAGAAGTCCAATGGGCTCATTAAATGACGCATAAAATCCTCCTTGTATTGACCGGATGTGGCAGAGTGGATCTGTCTGTCTCCAGGCATTTTTTCTATCATATAATAATCATTCTGTGAATTCAAGGGGAAAAATATTTACGCACGAATCGGGAAAAGACGGGCTGTTTGGCATGATATTTCAAAAGATGGAAGCCATTTTCTGATATTTGGTTGCGCGAAAAAGAAAAATGAAGTAAACTACAGGTACACAGAAAAGAATGCAAAAAGTTTCGCCCGGGGCGGGACATACAAGGAAAGGAAGAACAGACATGGCAGAAGAGACAAATTTTAGTCAGGGAGAAGCGGAGGAGGTAAAGTATCAGGAGCGCAAGCGCATACTTTTCTTCGGACTTCCATGGACATTTACAAAATATACGATTAGTCAGGATATGATTACCGTCGATGAGGGACTGATCAAGGTGGAAGAGAATGACTGCTACATGTACAAAGTGCAGGATGTCAAGCTGACAGCTACACTGCCGGAGCGGATTTTCGGGCTGGGAACGATCATCTGCTACACCGGAGACGTGACAGACAAGGAACTTCGCCTGAGTCATATCAAGCATGCAAAGGAGATTAAGAATTATCTTCTGAAGGCATCCGAGGCGGCGCGCATCAAGAGACGCACATTAAACATGCAGGACATCGGTGCAGGCATTGCAGATGATGTGGATCTGTAGGAAAAGCCGCTGCTTTTACAGGGCGCAGGAGTGCGTGCCGGGAAAGGGCGCCATGCGCGGTCTGGCTATGTGAGCCGGTTTGCGTGCACGAGAATGCGCTCAAAGAGCAGACCCGCGCCAAGCCAAAACGGGGCATAATCCAGCCGGATCAGCCCGTTGACATTTGCCCTGGCGCTGCTGTAGTCCCAGGGGCAGAAATGATGCCGCCTTAAGAGAGAACCGCTTAAGTACTCGAATGAAAAAATACCCACTGTATAGATGCTGCCGCGCAGAAGTGCCGGCAGCTTTTTGATTTTTGCATAGACCGGACCGATACAGGCAGCCATACCGTAGATGGGGAACATCCACAGGGAGGTCTGACCGATCAGACGGCCGTCGTGTCTTGCGAGGGAGCCTGCGGAGGTGAACAGAATTTCCATGCACCAGCCGGTCAGTCCGCAGATGAGAAAATTACGTCCGCGCATATGAGAGATTCCTCCGGTTTTCGTTTGTGTTTCAGTATTTCCGGTTCCAGACAAAATATGTACATTTTCTGAAATTAAAATGAAATAAATCGGGATAACTTGTAAAACCATAAGATCTGGCATATAATGAAAAAAGCGAATTCGGCAGAGGATGACATGCGGCTGAATCAATTATTGAAACATCTTACATATGAACATGTGCAGGGAAGCCAGAGCCGTGAGATAACAGACATCTGTTACCATTCCGGAAATGTCAGGGAAGGCTCCCTATTTGTTTGCCTAAAAGGGCTGCATAACGACGGGCATGACTATCTGCAGGGAGCGCTGGAAGCCGGGGCGGCAGCAGTTGTGGTTGCGGCGGAGAATGTGGTCCCGCTGGACAATGATGCGCTTTTGTACACTGAACAGTTTGGTGTTCGGATCTCGGAGATCATAGACCGGTGGAAGGTTTCCATCGTGATTGCAGCGGATACCAGACATGCGCTCGCAGAGCTTGCGGCAGCTTTTTTTGATTATCCGGCGGCAAAGCTTCGTATGGTTGGAATCACGGGAACGAAAGGGAAGACAACGACGGCATATCTGCTTTCTGCCATTCTTCGTGAGAGCGGGCATAAGACCGGAATGATCGGAACGATCGCAATCGATACCGGAGACGGCGTTCTTCCGGCGGTACATACGACGCCGGAAGCCTACGAGATACAGAAGTATCTGGCGCAGATGGTGGACAACGGCTGTGATACCTGCGTGATGGAGGTCTCTTCCCAGGGGCTGAAGATGCAGCGGGTGGAGGGGATATTTTTTGACATCGGCATGTTCTTAAACATCGAGCCGGATCATATCGGGGAGGGCGAGCATGCTTCGTTTGCGGAATATCTGTTCTGCAAGAGCCGCCTGATGCGCCAGTGCCGGATCGGGATTGTCAATCGGGATGATCCGCACACGGAGCGCATACTACAGGGACATACCTGCAGCGTGGAGACGTTTTCCCTGCGGCATCCGGCGGATGTGACGGCGGAGAATATCCGCTTTTTTATGCAGTCGGGAGAACTTTGGGGAAGCTTTCTGGTGCGCGGGAAGACGGCGGTGTATCCGGTGAGAATGCAGCTCCCCGGAACGTTTAACGTCTACAATGCACTGGCGGCCATAAAAGCGGCAGGACACCTGGGAGCCGCGGAGAGCGATATCTGCCTTGCACTCCGCAGCGCAAAAGTCCCCGGAAGATGCGAGAATGTGAAGCGGTCCGAAGATTATGTCATTCTGATTGACTATGCACACAATGAGATGAGCTTAAAAAATCTTCTGGAAATGCTGCGCGGGTTTAAGCCGCGGCGTCTTATTGTACTGTTCGGGTGCGGCGGCAACCGGTCGAAGCTCAGGCGGTCGAAGATGGGAGAGACGGCGGGACATCTGGCGGATCTTACGATACTGACTTCCGACAACCCGCGCTGGGAAGATCCGGAGGAGATTCTGGACGACATTGAGGACGGGATCCGGGGAACTGGCGGACAGTATGTGCGCATTGCGGACCGGAGGGAAGCCGTGCGGTATGCCATGGCGTACGCCATGGAGAATGACATGCTTGTGCTTGCGGGAAAAGGGCACGAGGCATATCAGGAGATTCGCGGCGTGCGCTATCCGCTCAGTGAATACGAGCTGGTGGAGGACGCGAGACGAAGCCCTGACATGGGGGAGAATACAGACAGAAACGAGGTGGACAGATGGCGGAATATGCGAAGGTGATTGTGGATATTTCACAGGAAAAACTGGATAAGACATTTGAGTACCGCATTCCGCCGTATCTCACACAGCGGATCGCAGTCGGAATGCAGGTCTATATTCCGTTTGGCAGCCGCAGGATCACCGGCTATGTGGTCGAGCTTTCCGATGAGGCGGAGTATGACGAGGATAAGCTGAAAAATATTGCGGGGATCGTGACGGACAGTGTGCCGATCGAGTCCCATCTGATCGCGCTTGCGGGCTGGATGCGGGAACATTACGGCGGCACGATGAACCAGGCGCTAAAGATGGTACTTCCGATCAAGGAGAAGAAAAAAGCCGTGGAACATAAAAGGGTGCGGCTTGCGCTTCATCCGGTGGAGGCGAAGAACCAGCTGGGAGCGTATGAGAGACGCCACAGCACCGCCCGCGCCAAGCTGCTTCGTGCGCTGCTGGAAGAGGAGGAGCTGGACTGGGATCTTGTCACACACAAGCTTGGGGTGTCGGGAAGTGTGATCCGGGCGATGGAGGAATCCGGCGTCGTCAAAGTAATTCGGGAAACGCAGTACCGCAATCCGGTGTCCCACCTGACCAGCAGAGGATATGGGCTCACTTTAAACGATGAGCAGCAGGAAGCGGTGGATGCGGTCTGGTCGGATTACGAGAAGGGAATCCGGTCGACCTATCTGATAAAGGGTGTGACGGGCAGCGGCAAGACCGAAGTCTATATGGAACTGATCGCGAAGATGCAGAAGGCGGGGCTGCAGGCCATCGTCCTGATTCCGGAGATTGCGCTGACGTATCAGACGGTGCTGCGGTTCTATAACCGGTTTGGCGACCGGGTATCCATACTGAATTCCAGAATGTCACCGGGGGAGCGCTACGATCAGTTCCTTAGGGCAAAAAACGGGGAGATCGACGTGATGATCGGTCCGAGGTCAGCACTGTTTACACCGTTTGCCAATCTGGGGCTTATCATCATTGACGAGGAGCATGAGACTTCCTATAAGAGTGAGACGGTTCCACGCTATCATGCCAGGGAGACCGCCATTGCGCGGGCAGCCATGCTGGACGCGAGCGTTGTGCTGGGATCGGCAACGCCGTCGGTGGACAGCTATTACCGGGCGAAGCGCGGGGAATACCGGCTGCTTACGCTCACAAAGCGCGTGAAGGAAAGACCGCTTCCGGCATGCGGGGTGGTGGATCTGCGGCAGGAATTAAGAGAGGGCAACCGCTCCATCCTAAGCCGCAGGTTAGACGGGCTGATGGAGCAGCGCCTGCGGGCGGGAGAACAGACCATGCTCTTTATCAACCGCAGGGGCGTGGCGGGCTTTGTCTCTTGCAGAGCCTGCGGACATGTGATAAAATGTCCGCATTGCGATGTATCGCTGAGCCAGCATGCGAACGGGCGGATGGTCTGCCATTACTGCGGGTATACGGAGCCGGTGCCGGTACAATGTCCGGCGTGCGGATCGAAGTACATCAGCGGGTTTAAGGCTGGAACTGAGAAGATCGAGATGGTTGTCAGAAAACGATTTCCGGAAGCGCGCGTGCTGCGCATGGATATGGATACCACGCGGGGCAAGGAAGACTACGAGCAGATTTTATCGGCATTTGCCAATCACGAGGCGGATATCCTGATCGGTACGCAGATGATCGTAAAGGGGCATGATTTCCCGGATGTGACGCTGGTTGGCGTTCTTGCAGCAGATCTCTCGCTGCATGTCGGGGACTACCGCGCGGCGGAGCGGACATTCCAGCTTCTGACACAGGCGGCAGGAAGAGCCGGCCGCGGGAATAAGCCGGGCGAGGTCGTCATCCAGACGTATGACCCGGTGCATTACAGCATAGAGACGGCGAAGGCGCAGGACTACGATGCGTTTTACGAGCAGGAGATTGCGTACCGCAAGATCATGCTTTACCCGCCGGTCTGGAACATGCTTGTGATCTTGTGCGCCTCTAAGAGCGAGGAGGCGGCGGATGCCATGGCGGCAGAGCTTGCGGCGGCAGCGGATGCGTATACAGGGAAGAATACGAAAGAGAAGGTCTATCTCGTGGGACCCGTCGACGCGGCGATCGCAAAAGTGAATGATATTTATAAAAAAATAATTTATCTCAAGGCAGAAAATTATGACACGCTGGTAAAGATAAAAAATAGGACAGAAGTGTATGCCAGAGAGAGCCGGTACTATAAGAATGTGACCGTGATGTTTGATTTCAATCCGGTGAACGGCTTTTAGGCAGAATGGAGGAAAGATGGCACTTAGGACAATCAGAATACAGGGAGATCCTGTATTGACCAAAAAATGCAGAGAGATTACAGAGATTACACCGAAGATCAGAGAACTGGCAGAGGATATGCTTGATACGATGTACGAGGCGAACGGCGTGGGACTTGCAGGTCCGCAGGTCGGCGTGTTAAAGCGCATCGTCGTCATCGACATCGGCGAGGGGCCGGTTGTGATGATCAATCCGGTGATCTTAGAGACTTCCGGCGAGCAGACCGGCGACGAGGGCTGTCTGAGCCTTCCGGGCAAGGCAGGTACCGTGACCAGACCGAACTACGTGAAAGCGCGGGCGTTTGATCTGGATATGGAAGAGTATGAGATTGAGGGGACAGAGCTGATGGCGCGTGCCATCTGTCATGAGCTGGATCATCTGGACGGACACATGTACACCGAGAAGGTGGAAGGCCCGCTTCACGAAGTCACCTATGAGAGTGATGAGGAAGAATAAAGCAGGGATGATCTGTGAAAATGGAGGTCAGGGATGAGAGTCATATTCATGGGAACACCGGATTTCGCGGTGGGAACGTTGGAAGAAATCATAAAAGCGGGACATGAGGTGGCGCTGGTTGTCTCCCAGCCGGATAAGGCAGTGGGAAGAAGCAAGGCGCTCCGCTATACACCGGTCAAGGCATGTGCGCTCGAGCACGGCATTGAAGTATATCAGCCGCAGAAAGTCAGAGACAGCGAGTGTATCGAGCGTCTGCGGACATATCATCCGGATATCATAATTGTGGAGGCTTTTGGGCAGATTATACCGAGAGCGATTCTGGATATGCCGCGCTACGGGTGTGTGAATGTGCACGCGTCGCTGCTTCCGAAGTACCGCGGTGCCGCACCGATTCAGTGGGCGGTCATAAACGGCGACGCCGTCACCGGAGTGACGACGATGCGCATGGACGAGGGACTTGATACCGGAGATATGATCTTAAAGGAAGAAGTGAAGATCCGTGCGGATGAGACGGGCGGCAGTCTGTTCGACCGGCTGTCCGAGGTCGGCGCGAAGCTGTGCGTGCGCACGATGGAGGCGATCGATGCGGGAACGGCAACCTACACGCCGCAGGACAACTCCCAGGCAACGCATACCGCCAAGATTTACAAAGAAATGGGAAGCATTGACTGGAAACAGGGCGCAAAAGAGATTGAGTGCCTGATCCGCGGACTGGATCCGTGGCCGAGTGCCTATACCAGACTGGGCGATAAGATGTTAAAGATCTGGAAGGCGCAGGTCGTTTCTGAGGAGTCCGGGGCGGAGCCGGGCTGCATTGTGAAAGTGGAAAAAGATCATATTCTGGTGCAGACCGGAAAGGGAATGCTTGCCATCAGTGAACTTCAGCTTGAGGGCAAGAAGCGTATGCCGGTGGAGGCATTTCTGAACGGATATGAGATCGAAGAGGGCACATATTTTAAGAAAGGGTGATTACTATGCCATATTCATACTATTACTGGGGATTTGATCCGACGTATATACTCGTGCTCATCGGAGCAGTCATCTGTCTGGTTGCATCTGCGAGGGTGAAGTCGACATACAACAAATATGCTTCCTACCGCAGCATGTCCGGCATGACCGGAGCACAGGCGGCGGAACGGATTCTGCACTCGGCAGGAATCTACGACGTGTCGGTGCAGCATGTATCGGGCAATCTGACCGATCACTACAATCCGTCGAACAAGACGCTGAATCTGTCGGATTCTGTGTATGGAAGCACGTCGGTGGCGGCTGTCGGTGTGGCGGCGCATGAGTGCGGACATGCCATTCAGCACCAGCAGGGATATGTGCCGCTCACGCTCCGCTCGGCGATCGTGCCGGTGGCAAATCTCGGTTCTACGCTGGCATGGCCGTTAATTTTAATCGGATTATTTTTTACCAGCAATACAGGGACATTTTTAATCGACCTTGGAATTCTTTGTTTTTCGTTCGCTGTTCTGTTTCAGCTTGTGACGCTTCCGGTGGAGTTCAATGCATCGCACCGCGCGCTGCGCATTTTAGGAGAGCAGGGAATCTTAAGCGACAGTGAGCTGCCTTATACGCGAAAAGTGTTGAAGGCGGCGGCACTTACTTACGTGGCGAGTGCGGCGGCATCGATTCTGCAGTTGCTTCGTCTGGTGTTATTATTTGGAGGAAGAAGACGTGACGACTGATTCCGTGAATACGCGGGAACTGATTCTTGAGATCCTTTTAGAAGTGACGGAGAGGGGACAGTACAGCCATCTGGTGATCCGTTCGGTGCTGGAGAAGTACCAGTATCTGGACAAAAGAGAGCGTGCCTTTTTAACGAGAGTGGCGGAGGGCACCATTCAGCGACAGATCGAGCTGGACTATATTCTGGATCAGTTCTCAAAAGTAAAGGTCAGAAAAATGAAGCCGGTGATCCGCGCCATTCTTAGGATGGGCGTATACCAGCTGAAATATATGGACAGTGTACCGGCATCCGCCGCCTGCAACGAGGCGGTAAAGCTTGCGAAGAAAAAGGGCTTCGGACAGCTGTCCGGTTTCGTGAACGGGGTACTGCGCGGTGTTTCGCGCGGTCTGGATCAGCTTACATATCCAAAGGAGAGCGTCGATGCCGTAAAAGCCTGGTCGGTGTGCTACTCGATGCCGGAATGGATCGTTGCGCAGTGGATCGGCGATTACGGGAAGGAACGCACAAAAGAGATTCTTGCAGCGTCCCTTTTGGAAGCGCCGATCACCGTCCGCACGAATCTGGAACGGATCACGCCGGAGGCGCTCGCAGAGCGTTTTAAGGAGGAGGGCGTTACCGCGGTTCCGCTGGATACGGAAAAATATCCCGGACTTTCGTATGCATATACGATCTTTGGGTTTGATCATTTAAACGGTCTTTCAAGCTTTAAGGAAGGACTGTTCTATGTGCAGGACATCAGCTCCATGATGGTGGCGGAATATGCGGCGCCAAAGGAGGGCGACCACTGCATTGACGTCTGTGCGGCGCCGGGCGGCAAGAGCATTCATCTTGCGGAAAAGTTAAGAGGTACCGGTCATGTGGAGGCGCGGGACATCAGCGAACAGAAAGTGGCGCTGATCGATGAGAATATAAAAAGATGCCGGCTTACGAATATCACGGCGAAGTGTCAGGATGCGACTGTTTTGGACGAGTCATCGGTTCGCACGGCGGATGTGCTGATTGCGGATCTTCCCTGCTCGGGACTCGGGGTGCTGCGCAGAAAGACCGATATCAAGTACCGCATGAACCCGGAAGGGGAGGAATCGCTTGTGGCGCTGCAGAGGCAGATACTGTCTGTGGTGTGTGAATATGTGAAGCCGGGCGGGACACTGATTTATTCCACCTGCACGATTCACACGGCGGAGAACGAGGGGAATGCCAGATGGTTTGAGCAGACGCACCCGGAGTTCACCCTCGATACGATGCGTCAGATGTTCCCGGAAGAACATCTCGGGGACGGATTTTTTATAGCAAAATTTAAGCGAAAGCAGGACAACGGATAAGGAATGGAAAAGACAGACATTAAATCGTTGAATCTGGAAGAACTGACCGCGTTTGTCGAGTCGCTCGGAGAAAAAAAGTTCCGGGCAAAACAGATTTACGAGTGGATTCACAGAAAGCATGTGGCATCCTTTTCGGAGATGACCAATATTTCTGCGGCTCTCATTGAAAAATTGAATCAGAACTGTACGCTGACCAGCTTAAAAAAGGCGGATGTGCAGATCTCGAAGATTGACGGTACCAGAAAGTACCTGTTTCTTCTGGACGACGGCAATGTCATCGAGAGTGTCTTAATGCGTTATAAGCACGGGAACTCCGTCTGTATTTCCTCGCAGGTCGGCTGCCGGATGGGCTGCCGTTTCTGCGCCTCCACGCTGGATGGTCTGGTGCGCGGTCTGCGGCCGTCCGAGATGCTCGATCAGATCTATCAGATCGGAACGGACATCGGCGAGCGGATCTCCAATGTTGTGGTGATGGGAACCGGCGAGCCTTTGGATAATTATGACAACCTGTTAAAATTCATCGAACTGCTGAGCGATGAAAACGGACTCAATATCAGCCAGCGGAACCTGACGGTCTCCACCTGCGGGATCGTTCCGCGCATGCGGGAGCTTGCGGACAAAAAGCTGCAGATCACGCTGGCGCTTTCGCTTCATGCATCCAACCAGGAAAAGCGCCTGCAGCTGATGCCTGTGGCGAACAAATATGACATTAAGGAAGCGGTCGATGCCTGCCGTTACTATTTTGAACAGACCGGCCGGCGCATCACGTTTGAGTACAGTCTGGTGGCGGGTGTAAACGATACGGCGGAGGATGCCGCAGAACTGGCAGAGCTTGTGCGCGGGATCAACTGCCATATCAATCTGATTCCGGTCAATCCGATCAAGGAACGCAGCTATAGACAGCCGGATGACGGTGCAGTGCATGCATTCCAGAAAAAGCTGGAGAGAAACGGGCTCACCGTGACCGTGCGCCGGGAGATGGGCAGGGATATTGACGGTGCATGCGGGCAGCTGAGACGCAAGCATATGCACAAAGAGCAGGAAATGGAGCATACCGGGCAGGAGACGGGGTGTGTCGGGCAGGAGCAGTAAGTCTTGCCCTTTTTCGCGTTGTATGCTAACATTGGTAATTGGATAAATGGCAGGCAGGTACTGCTATTCTAATAATGGAGGAATAGAATGAAGACGTTTTCCATGACGCATGTGGGACAGCGGCGTGAGACGAACCAGGATTATATGTACACATCAGAGACCTCCGTGGGCAGGCTTCCGGATTTATTTCTGGTAGCAGACGGTATGGGAGGCCATGCGGCTGGAGATTATGCTTCGCGCTTCACAGTTGAAAAGATTGTGGAATACGTAACAGAATCCGAGGAGAGCGAGCCGGTGACCGTGCTCGGTGAGGCAGTCAGATATGCAAATGAACATTTGCTTGCGGAGGCGAACGCGGATGCGAGCAAAGCGGGCATGGGCACGACGATTGTTGCGGCAGTCGTGGTTGGCGATAAGCTCTACACGGCGAATGTCGGCGACAGCCGGTTGTATGTGATCAATCAGGAACGTATCACACAGATTACAAGAGATCACTCTCTGGTAGAAGAGATGGTTCGGCTGGGAGAGATGGACAAAGAGGATGCAAAAGTGCACCCGGATAAAAATATTATTACGAGAGCGATCGGCGTGCTTCCGGAGGTGTCGGCGGATTTCTTCGAGACGGTGCTTGTGCCGGGAGATACGGTTCTATTGTGTTCGGACGGTCTGACCAATATGGTCGATGATACGGATATCAAGCGGATCGTGCTGGGACAGCGTGATATTGTGGAGAAAACACAACGGCTGATCGACGCCGCGAACGAGAATGGCGGTAAGGATAATATAACGGTGGTTTTGATTGAGCCGTTTTCAGATGAGACTAGATAGAGAATGAAGTTCTTTGTAAATCAGGTTGGAGGTTTAATATGTTAACAGAGGGAATGTATATAGCGGACCGTTATGAAATCATAGGGAAAATTGGTGCCGGCGGAATGTCTGACGTATATAAGGCAAAAGATCTGACGCTCGGACGTTTTGTGGCAATCAAGGTTTTAAAGCCGGAGTTTTCGGAGGATCTGAATTTTGTGACAAAGTTCCGCACTGAGGCACAGTCTGCTGCGGGATTAGAGCATCCGAACATCGTAAATATCTACGATGTCGGAAGCGAAAAAGGAATGCATTATATCGTGATGGAGTATGTGGAAGGCATCACGTTAAAGACATATATTGAGAAAAAGGGTCAGCTTTCTTTTAAGGAGGCAGTCAGCATTGCCATTCAGGTGGGAAGAGGTATTGAGGCGGCGCATAGCAAGGGTATCATCCACCGGGACATTAAGCCACAGAATATTATTATTTCCACAGAAGGAAAAGTAAAAGTAACAGATTTCGGTATCGCGCGCGCAGCAAGCAGCAACACGATCAGTTCCGATGTGATGGGATCCGTGCACTATTCTTCTCCGGAGCAGGCACGCAACGGATTTGTGGACGGCAAGAGCGATATCTATTCCCTCGGTATTGTGATGTATGAGATGGTGACGGGACGTGTGCCGTTTGACGGGGATACGACCGTGGCGGTTGCCATCCAGCATCTGCAGGAGGAGATTGTTCCGCCGAGTGCCTACGCGCCGAATCTTCCGATCAGTATGGAGAAGATCATTTTAAAATGTACGCAGAAGAATCCGGACCGCCGTTATGAGTCCATGACGGCACTTTTGACGGATCTGCGCAAGGCGCTTGTCAGCCCGAATGAGGATTTTGTCGTGATGGTTCCTGCAACCAACCAGGACAAGACACGCATTATCGGAGAGGATGACTTAAAGCAGATCAAGGAGGAGGCAGACAGCCTCTATCTTAAGGCGGATCAGGCGGTGCACGCGAGAGCGGAGGAGATGAACCGCTACGATGAGGATGAGGACGACGAAGAAGATGTGGACGATGATGAGCTGGATGACGAGGATGACGGCGATCTGAATCCGAAGATGGAGAAAGCGATCACGATCATGGGAATTGTTGCGGCAGTCGTGATTGTGATTATCATCATTGTGATTGTGGTAAATCTGTTCGGCGGAATCAAGTCCAAGAAGCAGTCTGACACGGAGACGTCGCGCACAGAGACCACGCAGACCGAGAGCCAGAACGAGGATAAGGTTACCGTTCCAGATTTTCGAGGCATGACTTATGCGGATGCGCAGACCGAGGCGGAGAAGAAGGGATTAAAGCTGGAGAACAAGGGCGAAGTATCCTCTGACGACTATGATGAGGGAGAGATCGCCAATCAGGATCCGGAGAGCGGCAAGGAAGTCGAAGAGGGCACGACGATCGGCGTTGTGATCAGCAACGGAAAAGGCAGTGTGGCAGTGCCGAATGTGACCGGAGACTCGGAGGATGATGCAGTGTCCGCACTGGAAAAGGAAGGCTTTAAGCCGAACAAGACATATGCTTACGATGACAATGTGGAGGAGGGAAAAGTCATTTCCCAGACACCGTCCGCAGGAGATAAGGCAAAAACAGGTGATACGATCACGATTGTCATCAGTCAGGGCGCAGAGGCAGTGACCGTCCCGGATGTGAAGACGACCTACAAGTCCGAGGAGCAGGCGAGAGCACTGCTTACCGATTTCAACGTATCGGTAAAGACAGCGTACAGCGATACGCTTCCGGAAGGCATTGTCATGGATCAGAGCATTGATCCGGGCAAGCAGGTGGAAAAAGGCAGCGACATCACGATCACGGTAAGCATGGGACCGTCACCGTCCCAGAGTGTGACAGCAACGACCTACAGCTTCAAGGCGACGATCAACCTGCCGGGCGATACGTCCAACGTATCCGGCGCAACAATCACGCTGTATGATACTTCCGGCAATGTGCTGGGACAGTGGAATAAGGCGATCACAGATGATTTTTCCATCAGCAAGACGGGACTGCTTGCAAAAGAGGGCTATCTGGTGATCTCATGGCTGGATTTAAATGGCAACAAGATCAACGATCAGACCACGAGCACCTACCAGTTTACACCGGAATCATAATGGATAAGAATATGCAGGGAAAGATTGTAAAAGGAATTTCCGGATTCTACTACGTTCACGTAGCGGGATCCGGAATTTATGAATGTAAGGCAAAAGGAATTTTCCGCAACCAGAAGATCAAGCCGCTGGTGGGCGATAACGTGACGATTGCTGTGCTGGACGAGGAGCAGATGCTTGGAAATATTGAGGAGATTCTTCCGAGAGAAAATGCCTTGATCCGTCCGGCGGTTGCCAACATCGATCAGGCGCTTGTGATTTTTGCGGCGGCAAAGCCGAAGCCGAATTTTAATCTGCTGGACCGTTTTCTGATTATGATGGAATATCAGAAAGTGCCGGTTACGATCTGTTTTAACAAGTGTGACCTTCTGACCGGGGAGGAACTGCACGCGTTTTCGGATGTCTACGAACAGTGTGGCTATCCGGTGGTGTACACCTCGGCGAGAGAGCAGCGGGGAATCGATGTGCTGCTTGAGCGGCTGGAAGGAAAGGTGACGTCGGTGGCAGGACCCTCGGGTGTGGGCAAGTCATCGCTCATCAACTGTCTGCAGCCGGAGCGCCAGATGGAGACCGGGGCAATCAGCAGAAAGATTGAGCGGGGCCGCCATACGACCCGCCACTCGGAAATTATTCCGATCAAAGAGCAGACTTACATTATGGATACACCGGGATTTTCCACGCTGGATATTCCGGGGCTGGAAAAGGAAGATCTGTGGTGGTATTATCCGGAATTTGAAGAGTATGAGCCAAACTGCCGTTTTAAGGGCTGCAGTCATATCGGAGAGCCGGACTGCGGGGTAAAAGAGGCGGTGGAAGCCGGGAAAATCAGCCGGCTCCGCTATGAAAATTACATGCAGCTATATCAGGAATTAAAAGAACAGAAGAAATATTAAAAAGAAGGGTGTAAGAGAGATGAATTGTTTGTCGCCATCCATATTATCCGCAGATTTTTCAAGACTGGGAGAGCAGATCCGTGAACTGGACGAGGCAGGGGCACAGTATGTACATATTGATGTCATGGACGGAATGTTTGTGCCAAGTATTTCCTTCGGGCTTCCGGTAATCCGCTCCATCCGTCCCTGTACGGACCGGATCTTCGACGTGCATCTGATGATCGAGGAGCCGGGGCGCTATATTGAGGATTTTGTCGGAGCCGGAGCCGATCTGATTACCGTGCATGCAGAGAGCTGCAAGCATCTGGACCGTACGATTGCTTCCATCAAAGAGCGGGGGATTCTTGCGGGGGTTGCGTTAAATCCTGCTACGCCGCTGCAGACGGTGGAGTATGTGCTTGAAAAAGTGGACATGGTGCTGATTATGACGGTGAACCCTGGATTCGGTGGGCAGAAGTTTATCCCGTATACCTTGCAGAAGGTTCGTGATCTTAAGAAAATGATTGATGCGCGCGGGTTGAAAACAGACATTGAGGTGGACGGCGGGGTCAATCTCTCTAATGTGGAGGAGATTATGAGTGCCGGCGCCAACATCATCGTGGCGGGAAGCGCTGTTTTTAACGGAGATGTCGCTGAAAACACCCAGATGTTTCTGGATATTTTAAATTCTTAAGGAACGGCGGGAGAAAAGCGGGGGAGCGTATGAAACATTTTGTAATAATTTCAGGCGGAACGATCGACGATTCTTTTGCGGACAGATGGTTTGAGGAAGAGAAGCCGGATGCCGTTATCGCTGCGGATGCCGGAATGGAATATCTGTACCGCAGCCACCGGGTGCCGGATGTGATTGTCGGGGATTTCGATTCCGTGGGAACGGAGGCTCTTGCTTATTTTAAGACATTGCCTGGTGTGGCGATCCAGAAGCTGATTCCGGAGAAGGACGACACGGATACCGAATCCGCAATCCGGCTTGCGATCCGGCGCGGAGCAGAGTGCATCACGCTTTTGGGAGCGACGGGGACGCGGCTGGATCATGTGCTGGGGAACATTGAACTGCTCGGAATTGGGTTAAAGGCGGGAATTCCCATCCAGATCTGCGATGCCCATAACCGCATCCGTATGATTGATCGTGGAATGACGCTTGCGAGAAAGGAACAGTTTGGAACGTATGTGTCGCTCATTCCCTACACGGAATGTGTGGAGCATCTGACACTGACCGGATTGAAATATCCCCTCACGGACGCCTGCCTGCGGGGATTCTGTTCGCTTGGCGTGAGCAACGAGATCGTGGCAGATACGGCAGAGATCTCGTTTGAGAGCGGGATTCTTCTCGTGGTGGAATCAAAGGACCGATGACAGAAGAGGATTGCCGCAATAAGCATAGACCTCTTTTGGGGGATAAGTAATATTATCAGAAGATCACACCGTGGGATTTCAGATGAAAATGCAGCTGGAAATTCGGTTCAAAAAATGTGGCATTTCTAACCAGCCGGATGTTTGCATCTTCGATGATCC